>ERZ780149.3685-NODE-3685-length-12556-cov-3.032957_pt1 | contig 12556 bp, 8 predicted proteins | sample MGYA00511367_ERZ780149 | MGnify/ENA primary metagenome ERZ780149 (study PRJEB29588, sample SAMEA2153852) | human gut metagenome | biome: human gut; feature: human-associated habitat; material: faeces | place: Denmark | collected 2008/2010 ...
GGCGTCCGCTGGCTGGGCAAGCCTGCACCGGTCATCTATTACGACGAAGACTGGCACAACTGGGGCGCGGGGGAGTTTTCCTTTGTGGTCAAGGACACCGTGCTGTACATCTACTATACGTGGACGTCCCGGGATATCAACGGCAGGGAAGTCCACGAGACGCGCGTTGCAACAGCGGATATTACGCGCGAGGACTGGCCTGCCACGGTGACATACCGGGGCGTGGCGGTGACACGTCCGCGGGGATCCAATGACTCCTACGATATGGTGTACTGCGAGGATCTCGGCAAGTTTATCGCTCTGTCGACGGATTATCGCTTTTCCGAGGACAGTATGCTGGCAGTGTATGAGTCGGACGACGGACTCATTTATCGTCGCGTGAACGAGATACGTGCCAACACGGGCTGGATGTTGCACAACTGCGGTATTTCCGGCGACGAACAGCACCACATCCGCAAGGGTGATACCATGCTGCTGGCGTATGCCTACGGGAATCAGTGGGGATGCTGGGGGACGCGCATGCATGCCTACGATTTTGATCTTATGTTTGAGGACTTCTACTCCGAGAAGGACGAGCCGAATGTCCACCATGAGATCGTGAAGTGGGAGGATCCGGCAGAGTATGTGCCGACGGCACTGTTTTTGGAAAAGCCGCATTTCCTTCGCCTCAAGGTCGGGGAGTCGCGTCCGTTGCCGCTGTTCTCCATGAATGTCTGCTATGAGGCGCGCCCTGTTACAACAGGTGTGAAATTTTCCAATTATGACAAGGAGATAGCCGTCATCCGCTGTTGCCGTATCACGGCACGCTCGCCTGGCATGACCTATGTGGCAGCTGTCTGGAACGGGTTGCGCTGTGAATTCCCCGTCTATGTCTACGAGACAGACCCGCCTGCCTTCTGCCCCATGCAGCCGTATCCGGACAAGAAGGTCGTGTTCTTTGAGCCGCTGGTCCATGAGTATCGCGTCAGCCTGCTGCACTGCGATAAAAAGCAGCTCCGGGGACTTTGCACTTATGCGGACGGCTCGTGGTTTGAGCTTGCCGGCAAAGCGGACGGCGTTGTGTACATCAACCGCAGTCCGGAATTGTTTGTCGTGGACGAGGAAGGACACGTTCTCCCCACGGGGCGCGAAGGCACCGGAACCGTCACGCTGTCCTGCGGAGGGCATGGGTTCGACGTGGCGATCGTGGTGGCTGAATAACGGACGGTGCTGAGCAGTCCGACCGCATTTTCCCGTCCTTTTCGTCAAAACGGAAAAAATCCGTGAAAGCTCTTTACAACCGGACGGAAATGTAGTAAAATAGCACCGAACGAGCATTGGGGATTGGAAAGATCCCGAACAGAAATTGCAGAAGGCGAGGCATACTCCGATGGATCAACCGGTATATAAACGAATCCTGCTCAAGCTATCCGGCGAGGCGCTGGCACCCGCGAACCGGGAGGACGGGATTCTGGACTTTCCCTTTATTGACAAGGTAGCCGCCGTGCTCAAAAAGTGCCGTGAGGCGGGCGTTGAGATCGGCGTCATTGTCGGTGCGGGCAATATCTGGCGCGGCAAGCAGGGGGCGGCGCAGATGGATCGGTGCCGCGCAGACCATATGGGAATGCTGGCAACAGCCATCAACGCGTTGGCGTTGCAGGACAGTTTTCAGCACGCGGGTCTGGACACGGTTGTGATGACCGCCGTGGAGATGGACGCATATGCCGACCGATACAACGCAAGAGCAGCCAACCGCCTGCTGTCCGAGGGGAAAATCGTGATCTTCGGATGCGGCATGGGCGTGCCGTACTTCTCCACTGACACCGCAGCGGTTCTCCGTGCCGCCGAGATCGGGGCGGATGCTCTGCTGATGGCGAAAAACGTGGATTACCTCTACACTGCCGACCCCCGCAAGGATCCTGACGCTAAGCCGATCCACGACATCACGTATACCGAGATTCTGGAGAAGAACCTGCGTGCCTTCGACATGACCGCCGTTTCCTTCTGCAACGAGAACGGCATTGAGGCATACGGCTTCGCGCTGGCAGATCCCGAAAACATTTACCGGGTCGTCATGGGTCAGCCCGTCGGCACCCGGATGCATACGTAATGCAGACACCGCCGTACACGCTCCCGGACACAGTAACCAACATATAAGGAAAGGAACGCATACCATGAAGTACGATACCAAAGCCCTTGAGGCGAAAATGAAGAAAACCATATCCGCCTATGAGACCAATCTGGAGACCATCCGCGCCGGGCAGGCGAATCCCGCCGTGCTCAACCGCGTGACGTTTGAGTATTACGGTGCGCCGACGCCGCTGAACACCATGGCGAATGTCATGGTTACGGATGCACGCACATTGACCATTCAGCCCTATGACCGTTCCACGCTCAAGGCGATGGAAAAGGCGATCCTGGCATCGGATGTCGGGATTACGCCGCTGAATGACGGCACGGTACTGCGGCTTGTGTTCCCCCAGCTGACTGAGGAGCGCCGCCGCGACCTGACCAAGCAGGTGAAGAAGATGGGCGAGGATGCCAAGGTCGCCCTGCGTAATGAGCGCCGCAATGCCAATGAAGAGGTCAAGAAGGCAAAGAAGGACAGCACCATGACCGAGGACGAGGCGACCGCTTACGAGAAGCTGATACAGGATGTGACCGACAAGTTCGTCAAGAACGTGGATGCCATTACCGACGCCAAGAACAAGGAACTGATGGAGATCTGACAGATTAACAGGGCGGAGACCGCACGCGGAGACGGGTCGGCTCCGCCCTGCCTGTCTGCCGGGGGCATATTTCGGGTCGGAAAGGATACATACCGTGAGAAAAAAGACAGCGGCGCAGGAGGTACTGCGTCCGGACGCGAATTTCAGGCATATCGCCTTCATCATGGACGGCAACGGGCGCTGGGCGAAAAAGCGCGGGATGCCGCGGGAGTACGGTCATAAAGTCGGCTCCGCCACCTTCAAAAAGGTGTGCCTGTACTGCTGTGATATCGGCTTTCAGGCTGTGACGGTCTATGCCTTCTCCACCGAGAACTGGAAGCGTCCCCCCCATGAGGTGGAGACTATCATGGGCATTCTGGATGATTATCTGGAGGAACTGAAGCGCGATTATCCCAAGTACCACAACCGTTTCCGCTTTATAGGAGATTTGTCGGTGCTGACGCCCGCCCTGCGGGAGAAGATCGCGTATGTTGAGTCGCTTAACGCGCAGGAGCCGCAGGTGTTGAACATCGCGCTGAACTACGGGGGGCGAGCCGAAATGGTGCACGCCTTCCGCCGTCTGGCGGCAGAAGGGAAGGGCGCGGATGACATCACCGAGGAGGATATTGCCCACGCGGTCTATACGGCTGAATGCGGCGATCCGGATATGATTGTGCGTACCGGGGGAGATCTGCGCCTTTCAAACTTCCTGCTGGGGCAGGCGGCATATGCCGAGCTGTACTTTACCGAGAAACTCTGGCCGGATTTCGGACCTGCCGATGTGGACGAATGTGTCCGGGAATTCTACTCCCGTAAGCGCCGCTGGGGCGGTTTGTGATACTATTGCTATCTGTCGTGAGGTTATTCTTATGCTGAAACGGATTTTGACAGCCGCCGTGGCTTTGTGTCTGTTTGTCCCAGTCCTGGTATTCTCCGAAACGTGGGCGTTCCCCATTCTGTTCGCGCTTTGTGCCCTGATCGGAGTTTTTGAATTGCTCCGCTGTGTGGGACTGCACCGGAATCCCTGGATTGCCGTGCCGCTTTGCCTGCTTGCACTTGCCGCACCGCTGGGTGTCCGCTATGCGCTGGTCAACCGCGGCGCACAGGAGGGGACTGTCTGCACGGTCGCGCTGGGTACGATCCTGCTTCTTGTCGTGTACCTGCTCGGTGTGGCGGTGCTGGATCATAAGCGTACAGACATCACATCGGTCTGCACGGTGTTTGCCGTGTTCCTGTACACGGCAGGGGGCTTTGCAGGGGTTGTCTGCCTGCACGACATGTTTTCGTTTTTCTTTGCCATCATGGTATTTGTCGGCGCGTGGGTGACCGACACTTTTGCATATTTTTCCGGCAGACTGTTCGGAAAGCACAAGCTGATACCGGAAGTCAGCCCCAAGAAAACCGTGGAGGGTGCCATCGGCGGAATGCTGGGCTGCACCCTGGTATTTGCGGGCATGACGGTGCTGTATAACCGGACCGGTATCTGGGGGGAGCATGAGGCGCTGTCCGTCTGGCTGATGATCCCGGCGGGACTGCTTGTTTCTGTCGTGTCCCAACTCGGCGACCTTGCCATGTCCCAACTCAAGAGGCATTTTGGCATAAAGGATTTCGGCAAGCTTCTGCCGGGGCACGGCGGCATCCTGGATCGGTTTGATTCGGCGCTGGCGGTGTCTGTCACGTTGCTGGTTTTCTTCATGGCGACCGGCGTCAAGGCAGGCTGATACGGTTCCGTGCCATGCCGATGCATATGCGGGACGGAAGGGATATATACTGAATCATGGTGAATCAGGAAGCAATACAGGAGGAAATCCAGGGGTACCCGGATCTTATCATCTTAGGCTCAACCGGCTCGGTTGGCACGCAGGCGGCAGATGTTGCCGCGGCACACGGCATCCGCGTTCGCGGGTTGTCCGCGCATCGCAACGTGGAGGCTGTGGAGGCGCAGGCGCGTCGGTTTCTGCCGGACTGCGCCGTCATGACCGATCCGGAAGCCGCCGCTGACCTGCGGGTGCGGTTGGCGGATACGCCGGTGCGGGTGCTGTCCGGTTTTGCGGGCATCCGGGATATGATAGGGGAAACCCAAACAGAAAACCCGCATGGTCTGACCGTGGAGAACTCCATCCTCGGCGAGGCAGGACTGCGTCCCACGCTGGACACACTGGAAGCGGGACACCGGCTGGCGCTTGCCAATAAGGAATCTCTGGTCGTGGGCGGGGAACTGGTCATGGAGCTGTCCCGCCGTACAGGCAATGAGATACTGCCGGTGGACAGCGAGCACTGCGCCATTTTCCAGTGCCTGCGGGCGGGGGAGCGGCGCGAGGTGCGGCGCATCCTGCTGACTGCGTCGGGCGGTCCCTTTTTCGGGTATACGCAGGAACAGTTGACCCGTGTTACCAAGCAGATGACGCTGGCGCATCCGACCTGGCGCATGGGGCAGAAGATCACGGTAGACAGTGCAACCCTGATGAACAAGGGCTTTGAAGTCATTGAGGCGGTACATCTGTTCGGCGTAGCGCCCGAGCAGGTGCAGGTGGTGGTGCACCGCGAGAGCATCGTACATTCCATGGTGGAGTATGTTGACCGCAGTGTCATCGCCCAGCTTTCGGTGCCGGATATGCGGCATTGCGTGCAGTATGCACTGACTCACCCGCACAGATTGCCTGCCGGGGATACGGTGGGGGAATTGGATCTGTTTTCGGTCGGCAAGCTGACATTCTGTCCGCCTGATACCGCCACATTCCCCCTGCTGGCGCTGGCTGTTGCCTGCATCCGGCGCGGCGGGGCACTCCCCGCAGTGCTCAATGCCGCCAATGAGGTGGTTGTGGATGCGTTCCTGCATGAGCAGATACGTTTTTGTGACATTCCCGGTTTGGTGACGCGCGTTACGGAGCAACTTTCGGACGCGGCAAACCTGCACCTTTACGAGGAGATACTGAGCGCCGACCGGGCGGCGCGTGAGACGGCGCGGGCATTGCTGTCCCGCATATGAATGTGTGACCGGAGGTATACGGATACCGATGCAGATACTGAATTTTCTTCTGTACTTTGCCCTGACCGTGCTGGGAATGGGCGTGCTGATTTTTGTCCATGAGCTGGGACATTACCTGACGGCACGGGCGTGCCATGTTACCGTGCATGAATTTTCGCTCGGCATGGGAAAGCGCCTGTGCGGTTTCACGTCCAAAAAGACCGACATACAGTACTCCCTGCGTCTGCTGCCCATCGGCGGCTACGTCGCTATGGCAGGGGAGGACGAAGGTGGCGAGGGGGCGGGCGACCCCAATGCTTTCTGCAAAAAGAACGTTTGGCAGCGGATGTTGATACTGGCTGCCGGAGCCGGGATGAATGTTCTGACCGGCTTTCTTGCCATGCTGATCCTGACTGCCGGTCTGACGGCATCCGGTTACCGACTGCCCTCTACCACCATCGAGTATTTTGCCGCCGGGGCGCCCAGCTATGTCACCGGACTGGAGAAAGGCGACACCGTTCTCCGTGTCGGTGACACGACGGTACACACAGGCTACGAGCTGGCATATGAGATCATGTTCTCGGGGTACAAGCCGATTGATGTTCTGGTGGAGCGGAACGGGGATCGCGTATTGGTTGAGAATGTCCGCTTCCCCACGGAGGCGGCGCAGGGCGTTGCACTCGGCAACATGGATTTTCAGACGGCACCTTTGGAGCCGACCGCCTGGAACGTTGTACGGGCGGGCTTCTGGCGTGGTGTATCCTCCATCAAAATGGTGTTTGATTCACTGAAGGGGATCGTGACCGGACGGTTCGGATTCTCCGACCTGTCCGGACCCATCGGCGTGACTTCGACCGTTACGGAAGTGGCGCACCAGCCAATGGCGGGGGGGAATCTTCTGTACCTGTTTGCGGTCATTGCCATGAATCTGGGCGTATTCAATCTGCTCCCCATACCGGCGCTGGACGGCGGACGGCTGTTTTTCCGGATACTGGAGGTGCTGTCTTTCGGCAAACCGATCAGTCCCAAGGTTGAGGCGAAGATACACAGCGTGGGTATGATGCTGCTTCTGGCATTCACTGCGGTCATAGCCTGCAAGGATATATTCAATCTGTTCTGAGGGGCAAGCAAATGAAGTATAACGACATACGCCGCCCGGCGCGGGCGGTACATATCGGGCGGGTAACGGTCGGGGGCAATGCTCCGATCGCCATCCAGTCCATGACCAACACGGATCCGCATGATGTTGCGGCAACGCTTTCCCAGATCCGGGCGCTGGCGGCGGCGGGGTGTGATGTCGTGCGTCTGACCGTCCCGGATCGTGAAGCGGCGGAGACTGTCCGCGTCATCAAGGAGAGCGGCGTGCAGATTCCGATTGTTGCGGACATCCATTTCGACTATCGGCTGGCTCTGCTGTGCGCGGAGTACGGAGTGGACAAGATCCGTATCAATCCCGGGAATATCGGTGGAGAAGACCGCGTCCGGGCTGTGGCGGATGCCTGCCGTGCCCGGCATATCCCGATCCGTATCGGTGTGAACAGCGGCTCGTTGGAGAAGCATATTCTGGAAAAGTACGGCGCCCCGACTCCCGAGGCGCTGTGCGCGTCTGCGCTGTACCATGCGTCACTGCTCGAAAAGTTTGATTTTGAAGATATCGTCATTTCTATCAAGGCTTCCTCCGTCCCAGCCACGATTGCTGCCAATCGGGCGCTTGCAGCCGCTTGTCCGTACCCGCTCCATCTCGGTGTGACCGAGGCAGGCGGGGTAGAGATGGGCGTCATCAAGTCCGCCGCCGGAATCGGCGCACTGCTGTGCGATGGGATCGGCGATACCTTCCGCGTGTCGCTGACCGCTGACCCGGTGCGGGAGGTGGAGGCGGCACACCGAATTCTGAATGCGCTGGGCGTAGAGGGGCAGTGCGGCTTGCAGATTGTATCCTGCCCCACCTGCGGACGCACGAAGATTGATCTTATCCCGCTGGCAGAGCGCTTTGAGACGGCGGTCCGCGAGGCGGGGCTGTCCGATCTGCCGGTCAAGGTGGCGCTGATGGGCTGTGCTGTCAACGGACCCGGCGAGGCGCGCGAGGCGGATATCGGAATTGCGGGCGGCAGCGGCGAGGCATTGCTGTTCGCCCACGGGGAGATACTGCGAAAGGTTCCGGAGGAGGAAATCATTCCGACCCTGCTCCGTGCATTGGAGAATATCCGGCGCACGCGGGAGGGCATGGCATGAGGACACTGCCGGAGCTCCTGAACCGCTACGCGCCCGACCCGGATACGCGGGATATCCTGCTGTCTGCCACCGAGTACAGCGTACAGGCAGATAAGGAGCACCGGGCGCTGATCCTGAACATATCGTTTCCTGCTATCGTGAGCAAGCGGACGCTGTACCGCATGGAGGACGAGATATCGCAGGCATACGAGCTGGTGTACACCAAGATTATGCCGCACTACCCGCGCGAGCTGTTCTCGGAGGACTATATTCCGGAGTTGCTCTGCGAGACGGAGCGCGTCGGTATCGTGGCGCGCGGCTTTTTCGGCGACTATACATATCGGCTGGAGGACGACTGCCTGACGGTGGAGATTCCGTTCATCCGCGCGGGGGTAGAATTGCTGATCCATGCGCAGACGCCGCTGGTCATGCAGCGGATTCTCAAATCCGAATTTGACATTGATCTGCGCGTGGAGGTCGTCAATTCCGAAGCGGCACAGGACAGCGTCACACAACACCAGCGTACCCTTCTGGAGCAGGCTGACAAGCAGATACAGAGCGCCCTGCGCACCTACGGACAGAGCAGTGCGCCCCGGAATACGCCGGCGGAGGATAAGCCCAAGGAGACGATCCTGCCCCGTGTCGGAAGCCTGTTTTCCCTGCCGCCGGATTCCGATGGCGCGTCGGAAACCACGCATCCTGAGCAGGGGGAAGTCAAAGCGCCGGACGGAAAATACCACATTGGCTTTATGACCTTTGATGTCTCCGATCCGGAGTATCTGCTGGGTGCAAAGTTCGATATGACCCCGACGGCACTTTCCGCCATTGACAAGCCCCGCCGCGGGTTGGTCATCCTGGGCGAAGTGTTCGGATACACCAAGGAGGCAAGCCGCAACGGAGACAAGTTCAACGTTACTTTCAACCTGACGGACAACAGTGCTTCCATTGAGTGCAAAGCGTTCGGGCTTTTGCCGGAGGACGCGGACGCGCTTGGCGCGGCAGTCAAGAACGGGGCGATCCTTGCCCTGCACGGCTACTGCCGCCGAGAGGTGCGGCGTGACCGCACCGAGGGTCCGGATCTGATTTTCTTCCACGATGCAGTTGCCCGGATACGGCGCATTGACCGTTCCGATGACGAGCCGGTGAAGCGTGTGGAACTGCACCTGCACACGCAGATGTCCTCCATGGACGCACTGATAAACCCGGCGGATGCCGTGAAGCGGGCGAAGTACTGGGGACATCCTGCCATTGCCATTACCGACCACGGAAACGTCCAGGGCTTTATGGAAGCCATGCTCGCCGCAGAAAAAAGCGGGCAAAAGGTCATCTGGGGCATGGAGGCGTATTTCGTCAACAACACCTCCGGCGCGGTGTACGGAAGCTGTGATGGCGGGCTGGAGGAGGAAGCCGTCGTGTTCGACCTGGAAACGACGGGTCTGTCGGCACAGAACTGCCGCATCATTGAGATCGGCGCCGTAAAAATCCGTGACGGACAGGTGCTGGATCGCTTTGATACCTTTGTCGATCCGGAGGGGGCTATCCCGCCGGAGATCACCAAGCTGACCGGCATTTCACAGGAAATGACTGCGGGAGCGCCGGACGAGCTGACAGCGCTTCAGATGTTCTTCCGCTTTGTCGGAAAGCGGGCTGACGGCGGTGATGTATTGCTGATCGCCCATAACGCCGACTTTGATACGGGCTTTCTCCGCGCGGCGGCAGACCGGCACGGCGTTCCGTTTACGAATCCCTATCTGGATACGCTGGCGTTGGCACGCTACCTTCTGCCGGATCTGAAAAACCATAAGCTGGACACGGTTGCCAATCACTATCAGCTGGGCGACTTCAACCATCACCGTGCCTGCGACGATGCGGAGATGCTGGCGAACATATGGTTCTCCATGCGTGCCGATCTGGACGAGGGCGGTATCCGGACGTTCGAAGCGTTGCGAACCGACATGGCGGAGAAAACAGACCCGACCCGCCTGCCCTCCTATCACCAGATCATTCTGATACGCAACAAAGTGGGGCAGAAGAACCTTTACCGTCTGATCTCGGACAGCTACCTGAAATACTTCAAGAAGAACCCGCGCATCCCCAAGACCGAGCTGGAGAAGTACCGCGAGGGGCTTATCATCGGTTCCGCCTGCGAGGCGGGTGAGCTGTTTCGGGCTATTTTAGACAATAAGCCGGAGGCGGAGATCGAGACGATCGTCCGGTTCTATGATTATCTGGAAATTCAGCCTATCTGCAACAACCGGTTCCTGATCGCGGAGGGCAGAGTCAAGGATGATGAGGGACTGCGCAATCTGAACCGACGCGTGGTCGCACTGGGCGAGAAGTACGGCAAGCCTGTGGTTGCCACCTGCGACGCGCACTTCATGAATCCGGAGGATGAGATATACCGCAAGATTCTGCAAGCCGGCATGAAATTCCGGGATTATGACCGCGACTGCGGGCTGTATTACCGCACAACGCGCGAGATGCTGGACGAGTTTGCCTATCTCGGAGAGGAGAAGGCTTACGAGGTGGTCGTGACCAACACAAACTACATCGCAAGCTGTATTGATGACAATGTGCGCCCCTTCCCGAAGGGAACGTTCACGCCGCACATGGACGGCGCGGAGGAGGATCTGACCCGCATCTGCTACGAGAACGCCCGTAAGCGATACGGCGATCCCTTGCCCGACATTGTGGCACAGCGGTTGGAGCGCGAGTTGTCCTCCATCATAAAAAACGGCTTTGCCGTGCTGTACATGATCGCGCAGAAGCTGGTCTATTACAGCGAACAGCAGGGGTATCTCGTCGGCTCGCGCGGCTCGGTCGGTTCCTCCGTGGTGGCGTCGTTGGCTGGAATCTCGGAGGTCAACCCGCTCAGTCCGCACTACTGGTGCCCGAACTGCCAATACAGCAATTTTGACGTGTCATCCGACATCGGCTCCGGCTTTGACCTGACGGATGCGACCTGCCCGCGTTGCGGGACAAAACTCAATTACGATGGGCATGACATCCCCTTTGAGACGTTCCTCGGATTTTACGGCGACAAGTCGCCGGATATCGACCTTAATTTTTCCGGTGAGGTGCAGGGTAAGGTACACAAGTACACCGAACAGCTGTTCGGTGCGGAGAACGTGTTCCGTGCCGGGACCATCGGCGCACTGGCTGACAAGACGGCATACGGATTTGTCATGAAATACCTGGAAGGGAAGGGGATCAGCCTCAACCGCGCCGAAGTCAATCGCCTGACCAGCCGCTGTGTCGGCGTCCGCCGCACGACGGGACAGCACCCCGGCGGCATTGTGGTCGTGCCGAAGGAATACCAGATCTATGATTTCTGCCCGGTACAGCATCCGGCGGATGACCCCAACTCGGATATCGTGACCACGCATTTCACCTTTGAGTATCTGCACGATACGCTGCTTAAGCTGGACGAGCTGGGACACGATATGCCGACCAAGTACAAGTACCTGGAGAAGTATTCGGATACCTCGGTTATGGATGTACCCATGAATGACCGTTCCATTTATGACCTCTTCCTGTCCACCCGTTCGCTTGGCGTCTCGCCGGATGATCTTGCCGGTGTTCCGCTGGGAACGCTGGGGCTTCCGGAGCTTGGTACCAAATTCGTCATCAAAATGCTGCAGGAATCCCGCCCGCAGTCGTTTGCCGACCTGCTCCAGATATCCGGACTGTCGCACGGTACCGATGTCTGGACGAACAACGCGCAGGATCTGATAAAGAACGGAACCTGTACCATTTCCAACGTCATCGGGACGCGTGACTCCATCATGCTGGCACTGATCCGCTACGGTGTGGAGAAGAGTCATGCTTTCAAAATCATGGAGATGGTGCGTAAGGGCAAGGGACTGACTCCGGAGTATGAGGCAGAGATGCGCGCCGCCAATGTGCCGGACTGGTACATCGCGTCCTGCAAGAAAATCAAGTATATGTTCCCGAAAGCACACGCCGCTGCGTACGATATGTCGGCTATCCGGCTGGGATGGTACAAGGTGCATCGACCGCTTGCATTCTACTGCGCCATGTTCACGGTTCAGCCGAACGGATTTGACGGGGAGCTGGTCATGCGCGGAAAACGTGCCGTCCAGGAGTACATCCTCGATATCGACAAGCGCGGCAATGAAGCACAGCCCAAGGAACAGCAGAGTCTGCCGGTTCTTCAGCTTATCAACGAGGCGATGGCGCGGGGAATCCGGTTCCTGCCGGTGGACCTCACGCATTCCAGTGACCGCGAGTACCTGCCGGAGAGCGGCGGCATCCGGATGCCCTTTTCGGCGCTTGCCGGGGTGGGAGACAACGCAGCCGCAAACATCGTTGCCGCCCGCGAAGAGGAGCCGTTTTTCTCCGTGGAGGATCTGCAGACCCGTGCCAAGCTGACAAAGGCGGTGGTGGATATTCTCCGCCAGTGTCGGGTGCTGGACGGATTGGATGAGACTGACCAGATGACCATCGCCTTCTGAGAGACCGCCAGCGGGTTTCCGAAAAACCTTTAAGACACGAATACCTTTCGGAGAGGAGCCTGTCATGCATATACCCAAGCAGGATACCGCCGGCATCGGCGTGCTGTCCTTTGAGGAGGCACTTGCCGCCGCCCAACGCCCGCAGGCGGACTACGATGTCAGCCGCTGGCTGTACGTTCCGCCCCCCTACGAGGAGTACCGGGATATTCTCGGCA
>ERZ780149.3688-NODE-3688-length-12549-cov-4.711862_pt1 | contig 12549 bp, 8 predicted proteins | sample MGYA00511367_ERZ780149 | MGnify/ENA primary metagenome ERZ780149 (study PRJEB29588, sample SAMEA2153852) | human gut metagenome | biome: human gut; feature: human-associated habitat; material: faeces | place: Denmark | collected 2008/2010 ...
TCCCGGGTACATGCCGCCACGCCTTCCGCCACGCGGGGATATGCGCAGAACTGCCGAAGCAGCGCAAGCCGCTCATTTTTGACCTGTCGCAGGAAGAGATAGCGCAGACGCTTGCGCAGTCCGACGCCGGCAAAAGCACGGACAAGCGTATAATGGACAGCTTTTCCGGACTCTCGCCGCTTGTGTGCCGCGAGCTTGCCTGCCGCAGCGGAGATAACGCCGCATTTCTGCCCGAGGCGATCGGCGCGTTTCTTGAAAGCGTCAGGGCAGGGGAGCTTACGCCGACCTTGCTCACCGAGGAAGGAAAGCCGAAGGAGTATTCCTTCATGCAGCTCAAGCAGTACGCCGGAGTCTACGATGCGCGAGAGTTTGAAAGCTTCTCGGAGCTTCTTGACGCATACTACTCAAAGCGCGACATTCTTGAACGCCGCCGCAGACGCTCAAAGGAGCTTAGCCACCACGTCAAAACCGCGCGCGACCGCATTGCCCGAAAGCTGGCAGTGCAGAAAACAGAGCTTCAGAAGTGCTCGGAGCGCGATGAGATCCGCCGCAATGCAGAGCTTCTGACGGCAAATCTTTACCGCGTCAAAAAAGGCGACAGCTCGGTGACCGTCGAGGATTATTACGAGCCGGATTGCCCTCAGCGCACGATAAAGCTCGATGTCCTCAAAACGCCGCAGAGTAACGCCGCGGCAATGTTCAAGGAGTATAACAAGCTCAAAACCGCGCAGACGCACCTCACGGCTCTCATAGCCGACGGCGAAAAGCAGCTTGAGTATCTAAACAGCGTCCTTGACGAAACCGAGCGCGCCGAAACCGAGGACGATCTTGCCGAGATCAAAGCCGAGCTTGTCGGCACGGGCTATATCAAAAAGCAGCGCGGCACAAAAGAGCGCAAGCATAAAAAGCAAGGACCCATGCGCTTTGCCTCGTCCGATGGCTTTGAGATCCTTGTCGGCCGCAGCAACGCGCAAAACGATGAGCTGACGACGAAAACCGCGCGGCGCACGGATATCTGGCTGCACACGAAAACCGTCCACGGCAGCCACGTTATCATATCATGCGACGGCCTTACTCCGCCGGAGAAAACGATAGAGGAAGCCGCAAGCCTTGCCGTTTTCTATTCGCAGGCGCGCGAGGGCGGCAAAACACAGGTCGATTACACCATGGTACGCAACGTGCGCAAGCCCTCCGGTTCGCTGCCCGGCAAGGTCATATACACAGATTACAGTACCGTCTCCGTCTCGGCGGATGAAGTGCTTGCCGAAAATTTGAGAGTGAAATAAAACCTGCTGCGGAGCCTATGCTCTGCAACAGGTTTATTTATAGTATCATTGCATATAAACCATAACACTTTCATCAGTGCCGCCGATTATTGAGTTTGTAACTGTAGGTTCACCAACGACTTGAGTTTTTATATATAATTTGTATTTGTATTTAAAAGACTCTAAATACTGCCCATATTCATCATAGGCATTAGTAGTTCCTTTCACGGTAACCCTGTAGCATGTTGAACCGGATTTCTCAACAGTGCCGTTTGCAATATCAACGCTACCTATTCTTGGAACGCTTATTTTATTCGTTCTTGGTGCGTCTGATTCTACTTTATCTAAAATTTTGTATGCGCCGTCCCCACTGGTAACGTATTCTTTTGCTAATTGTTCTGCATCCGCTTGAGTTAAATCAGCGGTGCCGGGGACGCTGTCAGACCCCGTTTCGGAACTACCATCATCTTTGCCGCATGCTGCAAGCGCAAATACCATCACCAGTGCCAATAATAAGGCGATAATTCTCTTTGCATTCATTTTCATCTAAGCAACAAAATACGATTGTAGCATAAACTAAAAAGAGGTGTGCTATGATAGTTTTTGACCGTCTGTGGAAAACCATGAAAGAACGCGGATTATCGCAGTATAAGCTGATAAAAGAATACAAGATAAGCACAGGACAGCTTGACAGGCTCAGGAAAAACGAGAATGTAAACACATACACGCTTGATCAGCTATGCAGAATATTGAATTGCGGCCTTGAGGATATTGCCGAATATATTGATAAGTGAAAAACCGGAAGGATTATCCCTTCCGGTTTTTTGACATGCTTAACCGGTTGCTGCAAAAAGAAGCAACCGGTTAAGATCAGTCGATATATATCTCCGCTTGGCTGAACAGCGCGGCCTTACCGGCGAGGATGACCTTGTCACCGTCGAGCCGGGTGTACAGAACGCCGCCGCGGCGCGAGGCCTGATAGGCGGTGAGCTCATTCTTGCCAAGCTCCTTTGCCCAGTAGGGGATGATGTGGCAGTGACCCGAGCCGCACACGGGATCCTCCGGCACGTTGCACTTGGGTGCAAAGCTGCGCGAAACACAGTCAAAAGCCTTGCCCTTAGCCGTAATGTGCAGCAGCAGACCGTCGAGCTGCATGACCTTCGCCATATCCGGTGCGCAGCCGCGCACAACGTCCTCGCTGTCCACGACGCACAGCAGATCGCGCCCCATGAACGCCGCCGTGGGTCTTGCGCCGATGACCTCGGTCATCGCGTCCGTGACCTCGACGGGCTTGAGCTTGTAGGCCGGGAATACCATCTCGAGCAGCTCGCCGTTTTTCGTAACGATAAGCTCGCCGCTGAGCGTGTCAAAGCGCACTTGAGTCAGCTCCGGCTCGACAAAGTGCAGGATCACATACGCCGTAGCGAGCGTCGCGTGGCCGCACAGGTCGATCTCGCCGCCGGGGGTGAACCAGCGCAGATGATAATTTCTGCCCTCCTTGACGCAGAACGCGGTCTCGGAGAGGTTGTTTTCGACGGTTATCTTCATCATCAGCTCATCGCTGAGCCACTTATCCATAACGCACACCGCGGCCGGATTTCCGGCAAAGACCTTGTCGGTGAACGCGTCAACAACATATTGCTTCATTTTAATGCCTCCTTTGCATAGAGGCATTATACACAGCTGCGCGCGCCGGCGCAAGCTTCAGCGCCTGCCGAGCACGTCCATTGCGGCGGCGAGCATGTCGGCGGCCTCGGCGTGGGTGAGGTGAGAGGAATCGACGCTTTCAAGGCTTGCGATTCCGCATGCGTCGAGGTTGGCTGCCGACTGTGCGGCCCATGTCGGCACGGCGGCGGTATCCGCGCAGCTCACGTCGGCAAGGCTGAGCAGCCTGTCGAGCATAACGGCGGCCTCGGCGCGGCTGATATCGGCACCGGCGTCGAACACCGCGCCCTCGCGCCCCTTGACAACGCCGTCCTTGACCGCGCTCGCAACATAGGCGCGCTGCCAGTCGGGGATGCTGCCGTCGTCGGTAAACCCGGTGCTGACGACGCCGCGCAGCACGTTTTCGCCGGCGACGTTCAGGCACATTGCGGTGAACTCGCCGCGGCTGAGCGTTTTCTGCGGCTCGAAGTAATAGTCGCCGCCGATCTGCTTGCCGATAAACGCGCCGCACTCGGCAAGGCGCACGGCGCTGCAATAGCTTGCGCTGCCGCCCATATCGACATAGCTGACGCTTTTGTTTTTGACGAGCCTGATTATGACCGTCGCCTCCTGCGAGCGGTTGCCGTCGGCGTCGATGGCCTTATAGCCGAAGTAGTCGCGGCCGCGCTTGCCGTCGATGGGGGAATAGACGAAGCTGCCGTCGTCGCTAAGCTCGATGCTGCCCTTTTTGGGCTGGGTGGTGATCTCGAAGCTCACCGCGTCGCCCTCGGGATCGACGGCAGCGAGCCGACCGCCGAAGGACACGCCGCGGTAGGTCTCGAACTCGAAGTTTTCCGCGACCGGCGCGGAGCTGTCGGCCAGAGCCGGAAGCATAAGCGCGCACAGCGAAAGGCACGCCAGCACGGCTGCAATATATTTGCGCATAAGAAATACCTCCGTAAAATTTTCTACGGAGGTATTTTGTGAGTTTTTTATATTATTATTCATTTTTAGAGGCGCATTGACGCATCTGCGGATACGCATATTGCGGTGGCCCGGTTCGAGACAATGGAAAAAACCGTGGTTGCCTCGCCACCCATTAGTGCGATGCTGAGTATTTTGCACCGCTCCCCATTGCCTTCCCCTCAAGCTCCGCAAGGGGAAGACAAAAGGCAAAACCTCTGCTGCATACCGTTGTATTAACGGCAGCAGTAGATGCAACAAGCGGAACGGATAAATCCGTTCCCTACGGGTAGAGCCACAAAACTCAGCAGCGCACTAATTATGGCGCGGCACACACGGTTTCCACCGCATCCACCGGTCGGGCAACCGCAATAACCGTATCCGTAGGTGCGGCAAATCGCCACTAAAAAAACCGGTCGGGAAAACCCGACCGGCTGTGCTGTGTTTGATTATGCGTTGGGAGTTTAGTCAGCTTTGACCGTGAAGGTAAAGGTCGTGGGCAGAGCGTAGTAGTCGCCGCCGCGGACGGATACGGTCACAATGTACTTACCGGGTGTAGTCGGGAAGTCGTGGCTGGAGTAGATCTTGTTAAGGCCGGTGAAGCGGTAGTGGAGAGCAGACTGGTCAATGCCGCTCGATTCGCCGGTGCTTTTATTCAGGAGCGTAGCAGCAGCCTTTGTGCCGTCTGCATACTCCTTTGCTTCGGAAACAGTGATGGTCTGCTTCTTGAGGTCGGCATTGGGAACGATTTTTATGTCCTTCCAGTTCATCAGGATGAGAACCGTGCCGCTTGCGAAATTGGTCTCGTAGTTCTTGTTTGCCGCAATTGCGTATACACGGTACAGACCTGCATGCTTGGGCACGCCGACTGCAATTGTCAAGTCGTCAGAAACCATGGTCAGCACGTCAAAGACGGAAGCCAGTGCCTTGATTGCGTCAAGATCAATGTGGAAGAGATCAAGTCCACCCTGAACAATCGGACCCCATGTTTCGTCATTGGCAGCATTTTCAATGGCGGTGATTGCATTGTTCATGTATTCCTTGAACTCGGCAATGGTCATGCCCTTCTCAAGCTTATCCTGAATGGTTTCATTAAAGCTGGGGAACAGGCTGGGAGCTTTGTCGTAAAGCCATGCCTGAGCCTTGCTGACGTTTTCAATGAACTCCCACTGCTTGTCTGTAAGCACGAGATTTACAGAGGCTTTGAGGTTGGTATTGATGCCTACGAATACCCTGTAAATATCAATTCTCGGATCATTCGGATTAAGCGTAATGCCAAGCTTTTCTATGGTAAGGTCATCTTCATTGCCTGCGTATGCTTTGGTGAATGCGTTCATGCTGACATCGACATGAGCCTTTGCGACCTTGATGGTGAATTCAAATTCGCCGGGCTTATAGTCGGAGTCACCGCCAAAACTGATTTTGATCTGCTGAGCATCGCCTGCGTTGAGGTTGGGGTATTCCTTGCAGTCAATATCACCCCAAACAGTAATCTTGGGGACGAGACTTGTATTGCACTCGAAGGTCAAATCATCTTTAGTTATGCCTTCGGGAAGTTTGGTAGCTTCCCAATCGATTGCGTTATCAAAGATGTCCTGCTTCATAGCACCCTTTTCCTTGTTGTAGGTAATGGATGCATTCTCTTTAAGGACGATGGAGCTTGCAACGCGGTTGTCTGCAAAGTAGAGGTCTTTAAACTCTGCGCTGAATGCCTTGTAAGTTGCGTTGCCTGCATAGCTGACCCTTATGTCAGTCTTGTTAATTTCAGTGAGGTTAAGACGAATGCCGTTTATATCAAGGGGAATATAGTTACCGGCGAGCTTATACTCAACCTTGATCTCGCTGAGAGGAACGTCCTTAAGCGCGGTAACAAGTTCTTCACGAGCCTTTTCAAGGGTCTTAGCCTCGTCAAGGGTGTTGCCGACATAGCCGCGGCTGAGATTGTCGGGGCGCTCTTTAGCGGCGAAAGCCACGATGCGGTTATCGATGAAATTGACGGGGACATCGGTGCTGAAAGGCTTATAGTTTGCGCTTCCTGCATAGGAGAAGTTGAGGGTGTGATTGCCTTCGGAGATAGCGGGATTGTCGTTGATGTCAGTGCCTTCGTACTTAACGGTTATGCTGTCCTTGCTGATGCCTGCGGGGGTGATGGTATCAACAAGCGCCCAAATGTTCTCCTTGACAGCTTCATAATCAATGCCGGTCTCGGTAAAGGGAATATTGACGGTGCGATCTTCAACAAAGGTGATGGAAGTGTCAGTGCGACCGTCAACAACATTGACGGTTATCTTCTGCTCCCAGCTCTTGTATTCCTTATCGCCGCCCCAAGTGAGCTTGACCGTGTTTTCGCCAAGACCAAGAGTGGGGATGGGAATATCGAGTGAACCTATTTCAAGGTTGCCTTCAAATGTTGGCCAGTAGTCAATGCCATATTTAAATTTGTAAGTAAAACTTACATCCTCAAACTTTACATTTGTGGGCAGACCCACACTTACCTGCTCCCAAATGGCTTTGCGGAGTGCGTCGTAGTTTATGCTGAGATCTTCATTGAAGCTTGCATCGACGGTTATATTCTTGTTTGCAATTTCGGGAACAGCCTCGCGACCGAGGAAAGTGACCTTGCAGGAGCTGGTATAAAACTTTTTGTATCTGAAAGTGATTTCGTATGTTCCATCTTCTTTGATAATGGACAGCGGCATAAGACCTGATGCAGTGATGTCTAAATCATTAACTGTGAGATTGTTAGGCGTTGAAGCCGCAACGTTAACACACTGATCAAATAGTACATTCTTAAGAGCATCATAGTCGATACCCCCATTGTCCTTATAGGGAAGACGTACAGAGCAATCGCCATTTAGAACGATTTCGTTCCTTGCGTATGTAGCGATTCCTGATCTCGAAGTCGATCCAAAGTCCGCAAACACGGCCGGGGACACGCCCGTGACCGATGCGAGCATCAGAACAGCAAGCAGCGAAGCAAGAAAACGCTTCAGATTGTTTTTCTTCATGCTATGCCTCCAAATATAATATAAATTTCCATAGTAGGGTGTTAAGAAAACGCTAAGATTACCCGCCTATTACAATAGCATAATAACAAAATGTTTACAAAATTGCAATCAAATATTCAGCATTTTACATGCATTTGTCATGACAAAAAGTACTATCCCGAAAAAGCGTTGAAAATTCAACAAAAATTGAGAATTGCTCAAAAATGCGCGAAAAAAGCACTTGAAATGTGCGAAAATAATGTATATAATATAGCAAGTTTCTTGACAGATGCAGACTGCGTGTATAGTATTAGACGCAGGGTTTGGAAAATCAAAAACTGATTGACAAGCCGGTCAGTTTATGCTAACATAATCCCTCGTTAAAAGGGAGTAATTATAAAGCATGGCCAACATACCCCCGGCAGCGCGCCGGTGGTCATGCACCTGCTTGCAGGCGACGAGACTTTTAGCACGGCAAAAGTGTGCCCGTGTAAAAAGTCTTATTTTTTTATGTGCTAAGAAGATAATAAGGGAGTTATCAAAATGGGAATTGACTTTACGGGAAGCACGCTCGCACTTGTTATCGTGCTGTTCGCCGTCGGCCTTATATGCATTATCAAGGGCGGCGACCTTTTCGTCGATGCGGCAACGTGGATCGCCGAGGCCTCCGGCATACCCAAGTTCATCATAGGCGCAACGGTGGTGAGCTTCGCAACGACCATGCCCGAAATGCTCGTTTCCGTGTTCTCTGCATTCGAGGGCAACGCCGATATCGCCGTCGGCAACGCCGTCGGCTCGGTCACGGCGAACACGGGCCTTATCATGTGCCTGTCGCTTGTGTGCATGAGCTGCTATATGACGCGCAAGCAGTTCGGCGTCAAGGCCGGTCTGCTGCTTGCGGCGGTCGTGCTGCTGTTTACCTTCACGCGCGACAGTGCGCTGTCGGTTTCCGAGAGCATTATCATCATGCTCGTTTTCGTCGGCTTTATGGTCGAGAGCATCCTTGCCGCAAAGCGCGAGCAAGGAAGCGAGGCGACCGACGAGCGCCCGAGCACCGACGGCAAGAGCGTTGCGATAAACATCGGCAAGTTCGTCCTCGGCGCGCAGCTGCTTATCGATAACGGCTCGGCACTGGCTGTCATGATCGGCGTTCCCGACTCCGTGATCGCAGCGACCATGATAGCTATCGGCACCTCGCTGCCTGAGCTTGTCACGACCATCACGGCGATCCGAAAAAAGCAGTCCTCGCTGTCGGTCGGCAATATCATCGGCGCGAATATCATGGATCTGACGCTGATTATGCCGCTGTGTGCGCTTTTGCAGGGCAAGCCCCTGGCCGTTGAAAATCAGGGCATGCTGCTGGATGTTCCGGCCTGCCTCGTGGTCAGCGCCGCCGCCATGATCCCGGCGCTCGTGTGCGGCAAGTTCAAGCGCTGGATCGGCGTGCTCATCGGCGTGCTGTATATAGCGTATCTCGTCGTAATGTTCACTTACTTCGGCGCGTGAGGTATAAAATCGACTCGACATCGACTCGACCCGTCCAAAAGGACGAGCCGAGTCTTTCTGCTTATGGGGGATGTGGGTATATGGGTTTCTGAAATTAGGTAATAGTGTGATGAAAAATTGACATAAGAGGCAAATTTGCATAGACAGTCAAATTAATAACGATTTTTGCCCAATGTGAGTAATATAGGCGGATAGTTGCCTTAAATAATATATAAATTCAAGTCAAGTATTATTTTCGGCATATATCGTGCGTTCAGCCTTAAACTCCCCGTCCGACAAAATACAGCCCATCCGCCGGATGCGCTGTCAGCCAGCTAAAGAACCACTGTTTTCACTTTTTGAAAACAGTGGTTCTTGTGAATAATGGGGCATCCACGGTATGTTGCAGCAGGCATCCATTGGCCGCGATTGTCACATCATACTTTTACATTACTTCATCATGGAGGTGGTTCTGGACGACGCCTCTATTGACGGCTGACAATATATAACCAAAGTATGCAAGCAATTTTGCGCATAATTATTGACGGAACAGCTTCGTTGAACTACTACGCCAGTCCTCTGAATGTAGGTGATTTTCGCTCATTTTTTACTCAAACTTCAAAATTCTTTGTGTGTTTTTCCGATTTTATTGACAAAAACTATGTACAGAATAATATTAAATTAATTAAAGGGAATTCCAACTTTAATAAAGCTTTTTACTCTATTTAAAGAAAAGAGGGGATCAGCATAAAATGAACAAGATATTGAATGTTCTGGAGAACTTTGTTTCTGAAACGCTGGAAGGAATTCTTCTTGCAAGCAATCAGAAGCTTTTGAGCATGGATAAAGATAACAGAGTTATAGTATCAAACTACCCATGCAAACCGAACAAGGTCGGGATAGTTACTGCCGGCGGAAGCGGACATCTTCCGACGTTCCTGGGGTATGTCGGCAAAGGCATGCTTGACGGCTGCACTGTCGGAAATGTGTTTGCATCACCTTCGGCATCTAAGATGGCGGACACTATAAGAGCCTGTGACAAAGGCAGCGGTGTGCTGTGCCTGTACGGAAATTATGGTGGGGACCATATGAATTTTACAATGGCCAGGGAAGAAGTTGAATTTGACGGCATAAGCAGCATGCCGCTTTTCCGCCGGGACCTTTCCAAGTGCCCTCTGGAATTCAAGTCTCCTTTTTTATAAAAAAACAGCCCATCCTGACGGACGGACTGCTTTTTGGTGCGAGAGAGGAGACTTGAACTCCCACGTCGGTTGACACACGCCCCTCAAACGTGCCTGTCTACCTGTTCCAGCACTCTCGCGAATTGCTTTTTTCAAAGGCAAGAGTTATTATAACAGAGAAAATGAGAATGTCAAGGACTAATTTCAAAATTTCTTGCCTTTCTGACATACACAACTGTATAGGCTATGCACAGCAGCAGCGCGGCAAGCATAAGCTCGCCGCCGATGCGCGGCTGAACAAGGTAATAGCGGTTGAAATACGCATAGTAGCAATGCAATGAAGCAAGCTCCGCGAAAATCGGTACGGGTGCAAAGTGCAGGTCGGACGCCGCGAGCACCAGCGCCAGAACGCCGGGAATGAAGAAATACCGGTCGTGCATATGCGGCAGCAGATAGGGTATGCCCATTGCAAGGATAATGGCAAAGCCGAGTATAACGCGGTCGGACAGCTTTTTGCGCAGAAGTATCGCCGCGGCGTAAACCGCCGCAACGAGCAAAAATGCGGCGATGATAAGCGCCCTTGCGCCCTGCGTCGTGTCTCCCGACCACGAGAACATGCTGGTGAGCGACGGTGCGTTGTAATTCATCGCGTCGCCTACAGTACCGGCCTGCGAAAAATACAGCGTCAGTGTATCCCACAGCGGCGCTCCGGCAATGACGGCGGGCAGCATGAAAACGATATACGCGGCAGGGAAGACGAGAAGCTGTGTCCAGCGTAGCTTTTTGGCAAGCAGCAGAACGAAAAACGCAGGGATAATGAACACGGCCTGCAATTTAAAGGCAAGGCAGGCGGCCAGCGATATCATTGCGCCGACACCTTTTTCACTGAGTCCGAGATACAGCGCGAATATGCCGAAAAATGCATATATGCTGTCGCACTGAGCCCAGTATGCGCCGTTTGTGACTACCGTCGGAAGATACAGAACGGCAAGGAAGACGCCCAGCTGCCTTGCCTTCGAGCCGGTGTACAAAGACAGAAGCTTCATGCAGCTCCACGCGAGCAAAACGTCAAACAGCACCGACAGCAGCTTTATCAGATACAGCTCCGAGATGCCGAAATACGAAAACGCCGCGAGAAAGTACATATACGGCGGATTATAGTTGCCGGGGAAGAAGGCGAGCGCCTTAAAACCGCCGTTATCGCGGAAAAACTGCGTCCACGGCGCAAGAAAGGTCGTGTAATCATCGCTTTGCACATCAAAATAAAATCCGCGGATGAGCATGGCTGCCGCCGTGAGCACAAGGGCGCACACGAGCAGAGCCTTATCGCGAAAAATTCCCTGCCGGTAAAGCAGCAGCATGGCCACGCCGAAGATCACGGCAAGCGATATGAGGTTAAAAAGCTCCATTTTTACTCCGTTTCGTACAAAAAAAGCGGCTGCCAGTTATAGCAGCCGACGAAAAATTCATTTTTCACAAAATATTTCTTGACATAGCTATATATACAATGATAGAATAACTTGCTATGTTATCATGTGGTGAAACGACTGGCACCCCAGTGTTTACAATCACAATATACCATCAACCAAACGTAAATACAACACCGAAGTGAGCAAAATAAACAACTCACCCGGGCGTTCTCAATTACGATTAAGGAGTGTGTACGAATGCCAAAAGACGTTCTCTACGGCAAAACTCTCAGAAAGAGCTTTGCACGGTACGAAGAAATCCAGGACATGCCCAACCTTTTGGAGATTCAGAAGAAGAGCTACAAGTGGTTTCTCGAGACCGGTCTGCGCGAAGTATTTAGAGATACCGACGCCGTGACCGACTATTCCGGCAATCTTGAGCTGAGCTTTGTGGATTATTCCATGGACGAAAAGCCCAAGTATACGGAAGAAGAGTGCAAGGCACGCGATGCAACGTATGCGGCGCCGCTGAAGGTAAGCGTGCGTCTGCGCAACCTCGAAACCGAAGAGATAAAGGAGCAGGAGATCTTCATGGGCGATTTTCCGCTCATGACAGCCGGCGGCACATTTATAATCAACGGCGCCGAGCGTGTTATCGTCTCCCAGATCGTCCGCAGCCCCGGTGTGTACTACGATAAGACCACCGACCGCAGCATGACGAGCATTTACGCGGCGACCGTCATCCCGTATCACGGCGCATGGCTTGAGTACGAGACCGACGCGAACAACACCTTCTATGTCCGTATAGATAAAAACCGAAAGCTTCCCATCACCTGGTTCCTCAAGGCAATGGGCAAGTATGATGAGACAAAGCCCGAAACATGGCTTTCCTGCACTCCCGATCCCATCGTCGGCGCGACCACAAACGAGCGCCTGAAGGAGATCTTCGGCGATGACGAGCGCATAGCCGTAACCATTGATAAGGACACTACCACCAGCCGTGACGAGTGCCTTATGGAGATCTACCGCAAGCTGCGCCCCGGCGATCCTCCCACTGTCGAAAGCGCCGAGTCCCTGCTCGACGGACTGTTCTTTGACCGCCGCCGCTACGACATCTCCAATGTCGGCCGCTATAAGTTCAACAAGAAGCTGGCTCTGCGCGGCAGAATAAACGGCTTTACGCTGGCAATGCCCGTTGCAGACCCCTCGACCGGCGAGATAATTGCCGACGCAGGCGAGGTCATCTCACGCGACATGGCCGAGAAGATCGACGCTGCCGGCGTCGTTGAGGTCTGGCTCGATGTTGACGGAAAGACCGTCAAGGTATTCTCCAACGGCATGGTTCCCCTGCAGAGCATGGTCGATATCGACCCCGAGGAGCTTGGCATAAAGGAAAAGGTCCGCGGCATCGTCCTCAAGAGCCTCATGGAGCAGTACTCCGGCGACGCTCTCAAGGAAGCGATCCTTGAAAATATAGATGTACTTATCCCGAAGCACATCGTTGTTGACGACATGTTCGCATCCGTCAACTATCTCAACTGCCTTGCCTACGGCATCGGAGAGAAGGACGATATCGACCACCTCGGCAACCGCCGCGTCCGCTGCGTCGGCGAGC
>ERZ780149.3690-NODE-3690-length-12544-cov-3.272320_pt1 | contig 12544 bp, 8 predicted proteins | sample MGYA00511367_ERZ780149 | MGnify/ENA primary metagenome ERZ780149 (study PRJEB29588, sample SAMEA2153852) | human gut metagenome | biome: human gut; feature: human-associated habitat; material: faeces | place: Denmark | collected 2008/2010 ...
TCGGATACGATAAAGCCGCGCATCCGCACGCCCGCGCTCTCGCTGTCGATATCGTTGATGCCCACGTTGCCCATGAGCGGATAGGTCATGCAGACGATCTGACCGCAATAAGACGGGTCGGTCAGCGTTTCCTGATAGCCGGTCATGCCGGTCGTGAAGACGACCTCTCCCGTTACCGGAGCCTTGTGCCCGAACAGCGTTCCCTCGTAGCGGGTGCCGTCCTCCAGAATCAAAGTTGCCATCGGCGCACTCTCCTTTACCATGAATACAAATTGAATCTCTCACGTATACAATCGCACATTATACGCAATCGCTTCCGTTTCGTCAATCGACCAGATGTGCAAAAAGAAAGCCGCCCAAAACGGCGGCCTTCTCAAAAGGAATGACAAAAAGACAGGAAAAAGGGAAACAGCGCGCCCATCATGCCCGAATTTGTAAAGCCGATGCGCTTCATGCCGTTTCCTCCTTTCCGTCTCTTTCCATGCGTTTTATATGGGGGGATATGCTCAGCGATAGATGATTTCGTCGCGGCGCGGGCCGTTGGAAATGAGCTTGAACGGGCAGCCGACTTCCTTTTCGAGGAACTCGATGTAATGGCGCGCGTTCTCCGGCAGCTCGTCCAGAGAGGTGTACTTGCTGGAGTAAATGCCGAACGGCTCATAGTGAATGAGCGCGGCGGGAACTATGTCTGTTCCGTTCTTCTCGTTGTAGTTGTTGAGGTAGGGTGTGTGCTGGTGGTAGTTTGCATCAAGCTCTCCGCTTGCAACTGCGTTGTTGGGCAGTACATAATCATCGTAAATGGTAATCTGAAGATCGTAGCCTTCCTTAGCAAGCTTGTCTTTTACAAATTCGAGTATCTCGCCGTGAGGTGTAGCTGTTGCACCGATCTTGATAACGTTGTCTGTGTCTGCTGTGCTTTCTGCGGCGCTTGATGCTGCAGAAGATGTATCTGCCGAAGAAGCATCGTTTGAAGAAGCTGTCGAGCTTGTGCCGTTTGAACTGCACGCTGTGAGCGTTACACCTGCAAGAGCCGCTGTAAGTATTAATGATAAAATCTTTTTCATGTCAATTCTCCGTTTCTGCGGTTTTACCGCCTGTCAATGTTGTATTTTGTTTATCGTTTATCTTTCTTTGTTCTGCACCGTTAGTTTACGGGTTTTATCTCTTTATATACAACATCGGCGCATTCGTCCGAAACGGAAATTCTGTCGCAACAGCTTTATGAAAAGCAGTGACATATTATATCTCTCCTTACTTGTTTATACGTTTGTCTGCCTTGCGTGCTATCAGCATACCAAACTCCTGAATAAGCTGTACTATGATAACCGTGAGCAGAACGCATATCCACACAATATCGTTATTGAAACGCTGATAACCGAATGAGATAGCTATCATACCAAGTCCGCCGCCGCCGATCGTTCCTGCCATTGCCGAGTAGCCGAGAATGGTTACAAGTGAAATGACTGCGCCGACCATGAGTGCGGGCTTTGCTTCGGGGATAAGCACCTTGTATATTATCTTGAGTGTTGAGCTGCCCATTGCCTGAGCCGCTTCAACAACGCCTTTGTCAACCTCTTTGAAAGAGGATTCTGTCATTCTTGCCACATAAGGTATAGCCGCTATAACGAGCATTACTATCATCGCCTTATTGCCAAGACTTGTTCCGACAATAAACTTTGCCGCCGGTAAGCAGGCAACCATCAGAATGATGAACGGGATACTGCGGAAAATATTAACTAAAATACCGATTATTTTGTTGAGCCACGGGATAGGGTGGATTCCGTCCTTATCGGTCACTGTAAGCAGTACGCCTATCGGAAGTCCGAAAACGTAAGCTACGAATGACGAGATGAACGTTAAGTATATCGTTTCCCATATACCCTGTAAAAGTACGCCTTTATCCCACAGCTGTATAAGATCGCCTGACATTTTTCTTCCCCCTTACACCTGTGAATAGGTAACGTTGTTGGCACTCAGATATGCTGTTATTTTTTCTGCCGATGTATCATCATCGGGCAGCTGTACCAGAATCTGACCGTATGCCTTGCCGTCAATGTCCTTTGTATCTGCGTGAAGGATATTGACGGGAGTGCTGCATTTTAATATCATATCGGCTAACAGCGACTTTGAAGAATTTTCACCGTTGTAGATAATCCTTATCTTCTTTCCGTGTTCGCTTGTTACCGGAAGCTCGCCCTGCGGCATTATGAGCTTTTTGGCAATATCCGACTTGGGATTTGCGAATACCGTTCTTACATCGCCTATCTCAGCGACCGTGCTGTTATCAAGCACTGCGACCCTGTCGCATATACTGTCTATTACCTTCATCTCGTGAGTTATCACAATTATGGTAACTCCGAGTGTGCGGTTGATTTTCTTAAGAAGCTCAAGCACCGACCTTGTTGTGTCGGGGTCAAGTGCGCTTGTTGCCTCGTCGCACAGAAGATAGTGCGTTTTTGCGGCGAGCGCTCTTGCTATTGCTACTCTCTGCTTCTGTCCTCCCGAAAGCTGTGACGGATACGCCTTTGCTTTATCGGAAAGTCCTACAAGCTCGAGCAGGCTTTCGGCTCTTTTTACGGCGTCTGCCTTTTTCATACCTGCGATTTCAAGCGGATAGCAGATGTTCTTTATTACGTTTCGCTGTGCGAGAAGATTAAAGCCCTGAAACACCATTCCGATGTTTTGCCTTGTTTTAAGAAGCTCTTTTGTTTTGAGGCTTCCAAGCTCCTTGCCGTCTATTATTACCTGTCCCGAGGTTGGGCACTCAAGGTAATTTATACAGCGGACGAGTGTGCTTTTGCCGGCTCCCGAAAGTCCGATGATGCCGAATATCTCTCCGTCGTTTATTGTTATGTTGATGTCTTTTATCGCAGTAACGCTGCCTTTTGAGGTGCGGTACGTCTTTTCAAGGTTTTTAAGCTCTATCATATATCCTCCCATAAAAATAACGGACGTTTATTTTACGTCCGTGCGTTTGAATATCCGACAGGCTCAGACTTTCTTTCGGGACAGACGTATTATATTGTTTGCACACATTCGCATTTTATTGTTTGCGGTTGTCGGTTTCATCCGGTCAGCCCCTTTCGTTTTCGTTGTTATGAGTATAACACACTAAACCTATGTTGTCAATAGGTTTAGTGGATTTAGCTTGTCGAAAATAATTACACAATCCTTATCGCTTTTGTAGGTTTTGTATAAACGAGGCTGAAATAAATAATGCACTGATTATTGACTTTTAAGAAGCGATGTGTTATAATTGAGTAAACTCAAAATTAAACTGTTGATTATAATGATAAGAGTGATAAGGAGGACACAAATTGAAGGGATTACAGCCAAAGGGCATAGCAAGACGAAACAAGATGCTGCTTGCGGCTATTCAGCTATTTTTAGATCAGGGGTACGAAAAGACGACCACTGCACAGATAGCAAGAGCGGCAGGAATGTCACCGACATCGTTCTTTGCGGCATTTGAAAATAAGGAAGCGCTGCTTCTGACGCTGACGCAGATTATGTTTGAAAATCAGTTTGCAAAGGCGAGGGCATTTGCAAAGGATATGGAGCCGCTCATGGTGTACTGCCTTGAAACGTCATTGCAGATATATATAACCGAGCTGTCCGAGCCGCTGAGGGAGATATATGTAATGGCGTATACCTTGCCAAGCACTACGGAATATATCTTAAAAAGTACGGCTGTGCAGATAAAGGCTATATTCTCGCCGTTTATGCCGGATGCGGAGGATAAGGATTTCTACGAGATGGATATAGCGTCGGGAAGTATAATGCGTGGCTTTATGGCGAGAAAGTGCGATATGTACTTCACGGTGCGGAAGAAGATAGAGCGTTTTCTTGAGTGCTGTCTTAAGCTGTATGATGTGCCTAAGGAAAAACGTGCAAGCCTTATAGAAGCAGTACTTGCGTTTGATCTGCACTCGGTAGCAAAAAGACTTATAGATGAGATAATCGCAAAAGCGGAAACGGGGCTTGAAAAAGCAATCGAAAGTTCAATAAACGAAAAAAGCCAAAACGGATAATTACGGAGGTGGGTTATGTTCAAAAAGATGAAAACAAGGAAAAGGCTGGCGGCGTTAATAACGCTTATCACGCTGTTTGCGTTTTCGAGCGTGATGACGGTTATGACGGCGGCACAGGAAGCGTCGCTTATATCCGCAACGCTTACTACGGACAAGGAGAGTTATGAAGAAGGAGAAAACGTTAATATTGCTCTTACGGTGAAGAACGGCAATATTTACGGGATCGATAAGGTAAAGTCTGAAATCGGATTGCCGGACGGACTTACACTGAAGAAGGGCGAGCTTACCGACGGTGAATATGCACTTGCGGCAGGACAGAGCAGGTCAAATGAGATAACGGCTTATATAGAGAAAGCCTCAAAGCCCGGCGATACTACCGACCCTGTAAATCCCGGCAATCCCGAAACGGACGGTTCTCTGTGTCCGCTGTGGCTGACGCTGAGTATTTTATCGGGAGGAACGCTTGCGGTCCTCGGTATTAAAAAGAAGTGCGGAAAAAGGATTTTTTCACTGTTCTTATGCGCTGTGATCTCGCTGACAGCATTGCCGACAGATGTATTTGCAGACGAGGTCATAATGCCGAGTGCAAGCGGAAGCGTTACGGCAAGTAAGGACATAACCGTAAACGGTGCTAAAAAGACGATAACCGCAGATATTACATATAACGAGAATAAGCCATCGGAAGAAGATGAGGTCACAGTGACCTTTGATGCGGGCGACGGTACGCCTGTAGCTCCGATAACTGTTAAAAAGGGTGAAACGATAAGCAGACTTCCAGAGTCCTTCGGTGCGGGCAAGGCGTTTATGGGCTGGTTTACCGATACGGCATTAACAAACGAGCTGTTTACCAATACTCCGATAAACGAAGATATGACCGTATATGCCTCGTTTGTGGAATCTGCCGATGATTTCCAATCAGGCGTGAGAACCACCTACTATGTGGAGGACTGTGCGGAATATCAGCCGATCACGCTTATATGTGACGAAGAAATAACGGCAGATAATGTATGGGAGTACATCACCTTATTTGCGTATACGGGCGATACTCCGGAAAACTTCGTTGTAACATCAAACGAGAAGGATGAATATACACTCGTTCCCGAAACCGCATACACAGCCGGTTGTATGTACCGTATGACAGCAGGCGAGGGAGTTACATTCAAGGGTCTTGACGATACGGTAAACGAGTATACATTCAAGATATACAAAGAGCAGACTAATATAATCGAGGTCAGGGACAATATCAAGTATCTCGATAAAGCCAAGTTGTTCGCTACGGATAAAACCGATGAGTATATGGTTCAGGCGGATTATTTTGAAGAAAATTCTCTTGCTGTGGGCGATGTGCTTTGCATTGACAACGGCACAAAGAATTTTACCGAAAACTGCCTGTTTGTAAAAATTACAGATACAATAAAGGACAGAAACATTTATTACATTCAGACAGCCGATTGCGAAGCGGAAGATGTTTATGACAATGTTGATGTTTATTTTGTCGAGCCTGCAAAAAACAAGTTCCTTGAGGAGCAGATCGACACCGAGGCGATAGCGGAAGAAGTAAAGAACAGCGAGGGCGTACAGCAGCTGAACCTTGTGCTTGCGGCGCTGCTTGCAGAAGATGAAACCGTAAACGAGATAATGGAGGGCGAGCCGCTTGTTACCGATACAGTAACCGCCACTGCTTATGCCGCTTCGGACGATGACAGATTAAAGGATTTCTCGGACTATTCACGTCCTAAAGAGGATACGCTCAAGAGCATCGCCGCAAGTCTTGCTATCGGTCTTTCCGTATCCGTAAAGGTCGGTGAAGCAGAAAATGATAACTTTACTACCATTAATCCGGATTACTGGTCGGTCATTACATTCGAGTTGAATTATAAGACTACCATTAAGAAAAAACTCAAGGTAGATGCAACATTTACAGTAAGCGAATATCTTAATGTTTCATTCCAGGGCTATAATTCATTCGAATTCAAGTGGTTTGAACTGCCTGAGCTTGAATTCAACTATGCGGCTAATATCTATACGCAGACGGATATTGAACTTAAAGTTCTTGTCTGCTCGGTAGGCGCAAACAGCTACAGGAATATCACGAGCGAAGTCGCAAAGATGCTTGGCAGTGATGAGAAGAACGATACCGCAGGTCTTGTAAAGGATGTCAAGGATATGCTTAACAAGAAGGGCGGAGAGATAGAAATATGCCGTATACCGTTCTTCACGGCATTTAAACCGCTGTCGCTGTTCCAGCTTAACTTTGAACTCAGCCTTGTTGTAAAGATGAGCTTTGCAGGCGGTATAGGAAGTAAGTTCTCGATACTTGACGCAACGCAGGTAGGTACACACGGCAACTCAAAGGATAAAGAGTTCAGTATGTACAAAAACAAGCTGGTCGAGGGCGACAGGTACAGCTTTGATCTTACGGTATTCGGATATGTCGGTGTCAAGATGGGCGTTTCCGGACAGCTTACCGTTTCGTTCACGGGTTTAAGGCGACTGGGCGAGGTCGGCGTTGAGGTCCAGGTAGGCGCATATCTTGATATATACGGCCTGGCAAAATATCACGTCGTCAAACCGGATCACCGATACAGTACGGTATACCGGACGCTGACTGGCGGATTTTATCTTGAAGCGGGAATTTATCTCGAGGTAAATCTTGTCGCGGAATCAAAGGTATTCAAATTGCGGCTTGAAGCACCGCTGATACCAGAAATCAAGTGGCCGCTGTTCTCAATGGGCGACAAAAACCTTGTTATATGCCTTAACGATGTGACAACTCCGATATTATTCAGCTCAAACGGCACTTACTGGGGAGAAGTCAATATTGATAATCTTCCGGCAGTGTCCGCACAGACGCTTGATATCACGACAGGCGTGATAAATTACAATGCATCTGTACCGTGGAGCAAGCTGTCGATGAATGTTTCGGGCGAAGGCTTCAGAATGCTCTATGACAGGAGAGGCAAATTTATCCGTTACGAGCAGCCATACAGTATGTCAGGCTTCTACAAGAACAGTACAGCCGAAGGTGTCGGTCAGATACACTATAAAGGCACGTCACTTCAGTTCACAAAGACCGCAGACCCCGAAATGAGCCTTACAAAGTCGGTAAAGGTCATCTGGTACGATGAGTCGAGAGTTAAGGAAGAGGACGTAGGCAAGATATTCACTGTCAATTTCTACAGAGAGGTTGACGGAGTTAAAACTCTTGTTGAAACAAGAAAAGTACCTGCGGGCAGTCTTGCAGGCTCTTACAACACAAATAATGCTCCGGACAGCTGGAAGTACATTGACTGCGAGTGGAAGGACCAAGATCCGTACTTCATAACCGTTGACCACGACAACTACGAAATAGTTATACACTGCAACAAGAGCGCAGACTCTTATGGAGATGGAATACTATGATACCGTAAACAAAGAGTGGGTAGTAGAACTGTGGGCAGTGAATGCCGGCGATGTTCTTAAAGTACCCGATAACTCCAGTGACGAGTATATGAAGCTGACCTCATGGCACGCAACATACGGAGTACCGTTCGGTTTTGAAAAGATGTATAAGTATGCCGGTGATAAGCTCAGAGCGATAGACTCCGGATGCCGCAAGGATTACTATACAAGCGGTCAGCCTACAGACAAACCGCTTTACAAGGTTACAGGCAACACCCAGAGAGCGGCTTCCGAAAACTTCTATTTCAATCATCACAACGACTATCAGAACGTTGCACTCCATTTCAGTGCAAATTATGACAGAGCGCTGATGAACGTAACGTACAATTATTATGATTATAACGGCAATAAGAAGTCTGCAACCGTAAAGACACCTTACGGCACAAGACCGGAATTTTTCCTTTCAAGCTGGCCTTACGGTAAGAAATTCATAGGCTACACCCCTGACGGCGGCAAAACCGTATACGATGCCAATACCGTATATAATGAGCAATTGCCTTATGTATATGAGGATGTAACATATGATGCGGTTTACGAAGCCGGAATATTCGATGTTGAGATACAGTATTACGATGATGCGACCCGTGAATTCAAGACATATAAGACGCTGAAAATAGAGGGCGGCTCAAAGGTACCTCAGTCGGTATTTGACGAAGCTTGGAGCAAGATCAACCGGCAGGAGGGTACAACGATTCAGTTCATCGACTGGAGCGATGTATACCTGAGTGAAGAATACGGCGATGCTTACCTCAATGAGTTTATACCCGACAAGACGCTCATTTACAAGAGTATTATACTCCGTCCGAGGTTCAAACGTAATGTTACAATTAAGCTGGACGCAGGTGACGGCAGACTGATATTTGAAGAAAGCAAAGAGTTCAAGAGCTACAGTCAGGATAAATACGAGGTAGAAATTTCACGTTGGGCAACCAAGGATGCCGACAAGTACAACGATTATCAGCCTACAGGCTGGAAGAACAGCACTACAGGCGAGATATATGCCTTAGGTCAGACGGTTAAGCTCGATTATTCGACAACGCTGACAGCAATCTATCAAGCTACGCCCAAGACCTATACGGTAAATGTATCCACACCGTACGGTGCGCTTCTGAACGGAGAAAAGACCGATAAATTCAGCGGCGGATATGATGATTATCTCGCATTCGTTGAAAAGTACAACAATTATACTCCTGCAGATGTCGAGGGCGAGGGATATACTCTCGTGTTCAAGGGTTCATCAAGCAAAGCGTCCGAGGACGGTCTGACGCTTGATATAGTCTTCGGCAACTGGCAGAAGAATGTTCACAAGCACACATTAATACTTTACGCAAACGGCGGTAAGCTGACAGGAAGCGATGAACGCACAGCAGATTACGGTACTCAAATCAAGCTGTCGGATATGGCTGAAGCGTCAAAGACGGACGACCTGAGAGATTATATCTTCGGCGGCTGGAAAGACGAGGACGGAAATATCTACGGTGCTGACGATATAATAACGCTGACTAAGGATACGACATTGACAGCAGTATGGAAAAACGGCGCATACAAGGAATACACGATAACCTTTGTCCTCGATGACAATACGATAAAAAGAGTAACTTATCACTATGGCGACGCTCTCCCGACATTCGGCGCACCAGAAGAAGCTGACGGATATATCTTCGGCGGCTGGTCGTGGTACGGCACTGAGGGCGCATTATCCGGACAGCCCGACACGATGCCTGCGTCAACGCTTACTGCAATAGGTACGACCACAAAGTGCTATATATCTTACGAATTTGACGGTACGGTATACGGCACAAAGGAGGTCGGCAAGATAGGCGATACGATAACCCTTATCGCAAAGCCGACAAAGGATTATTACGATGTGACCGAATGGTCTGCAGACGGTATCACTGTAACAGACGGCAAGTTTGTGATGCCTGCTCACGATGTTACATTCAAGGCGACCTCATCACCCAAGTTCTATAATGTCAATATGACGGTTGACGGCAGCGCAAGTTCCGACAGCCCGATGAAAGCACAGTATATGAGTACAGTAACGCTTCCCGAACCTCCCAAAAAGAGCGGCTATACTTACTACTGGCAGTCCGATGATGTTGCTATTTATGAGGAAAGCGGCGAATACAAGTTTACGATGCCTCATAATGATGTAAGCGTTGAGTGCGTTTACACAACGGCGACCTACAACGTCTACTATATGATAGACGGCGAAGCTACGCCGTATATGACTATTACCGATGTCCCTGCAGGCAAGGAAATGTTCGCTTATATCGACCCGCCACGCAAGGAAGGCTATCTGTTCAACGAAACGTGGATATGCACGGACGTTTCTCTTGTTAATAAGGAAGGCAGATACACAATGCCCGACAGAGATGTTTACTTCTGTGGAAGATTCGCCAAGAACGATGACACTATGGTTATGCTCGGCGTAGAAGTGTATGTTGACGGCAATCCGGAAACACATTATATGCTTTACACGAACAGAGGCGAAACCGTAACGCTCCCCGATATATTCATGGACGGATATGCAAAGTCATACGAAAGCGATAAGCTGACAGTCACAAACGGAAATGTCACAATTCCGACAGGCGACGATGTCTTTGAGGTATCGCTCAGGATAAATTTTACCAAGAGCTGATAAGCTACGGATAAAAGCCAAATAAGAACATACAGCCCCGACCGCAAGGCCGGGGCTGTAACTGCATAATCGTATAAAAAATCCTCACGTTTTACCGTGAGGATTTTTATGCTTATGTGATTACTTAACTATCGTAATATCTGAGCCGAACCACTTTGTTGAGATTTCGCCGAGCTTACCGTCAGCCTTCATCTCGCCCAGTGTCTTCTGAACTGCGTCACGCAGTGCCTGATCGTTCTTTCTGAATGCGATAGCGTACTGTTCTTCTTCAAGACCCTCTGCCAGCTTCTTGTAGTCCTTACCGGAGTTCTTGATTTCATAGTCTGCAACTACTTCATCAAGGAATACAACGTCAACAACACCAAGCTCAAGCTGCTGTAATGCTTCTACATTTGTAGCGATGGGGCTGATTGTTATATCGTCCTTGATTGCGCTGTTTTCAAGTATTGTCTGTGCCGAAGAACCGTTCTGAACAGAAATCTTCTTGCCCTTGAGGTCGTCCATCTTTGCAACTGTCGAATCGCCCTTTACAACGAATACCATAGCGTTCTTCATATAAGGCTCTGAAAGATTCATCTTTTCCTGACGCTCTTTGTTTATGCTAAGACCGTTCCATATGCAGTCGCACTTGCCGACATTAAGGTCGGTTGTGAGCGTATCCCAGTTGACAGGCTGTTTTACGAGCTTTACGCCGAGTCTTTTGCAAACTTCCTCTGCTACGTCAATATCGAAGCCTACGATCTCGCCGTTCTCGTCAGTGTAGCCCATAGGCTTGAATGTAGCGTCAAGACCTAATATGAACTGACCTGCGTCCTTTACCTTCTGCAGTGAGTTGTCGCCCTCTGCCTTGCTTTCTGTGACAGATGTGCTGTCGCCTGCTGTTGCACTGCTGTCTGCGGTTGAAGAATTACCGTTTGAGCTGCAGCCTGCAAGACCGAGCGTAAGAGCTGCTGCCATAGCTACGGCAATTGCTTTAAGATTTAATTTTTTCATTTTTATTTCCTTTCTGAGCGTTTTACACGCCTTAAAAATTACTTTAATATAGTAACACACAAATATGAAAAAGTAAATAGGCAAAATGAATAAAACGGCGGAAATTTGCAGGATTTCAGCAAATTTCCGCCGTTTTTTTGTTTTTAAAGCCGATATTATCAATAAAGATATTCGTATTGTGAAATGTCGGGGCATTTTGAGGGCTGAAGCTCGTCTTCCTTGAAGCTGTATCTGATATTCTGATTATACATATACCACAGGCAGACCCTCATACCGCTCATTTCAAGGTGAGTGCCGTCCTCAAAGGCGTACTTTTCCATCAGCTTGTTATCACTGCCTTTAAGAAGGGCGGTAGGATCGACAAAATGATAGTGACTATAGTAGCAGTTATCAATCGCATACCGCAGTGCGGAATTATACTCGTCTATCTTTTCGTTCTTGCAGAACTTACTGCGTACGGGAGTTACAGCCATAATAATGAACTCGCTGTTCGGGCTTGCCTGCTTGCACTGGTAGAGAAGCTGCATATAGTTTTCTACAAACTGTTCTTTCGTGGTAAGGTTTACATCATTAAGACCCATTGAGAAAAGAACGTATTTAGGCTGCTTGTTGTAAAGGTGAACAAGCACATCTGTGCTTAAATTGCCCGATGTTATAAGGAACTGGTGTATGTTCCACGCCGCAATGTTGGGTCGTGCAAGGTTGTTTTCCTGCTTGAAGTATCCTGCGCTTGCGAAGCCGGAGCAAACGCTGTCACCGACAAGTGCGAACTGGTCGAAATATTTGTACATAGCGTCTGTGATAGTGTAATCAGGTTTAGGCTCAGGCTCAGGCTCAGGTACGGGCAGAGGTTCTTCTTCTTTTGTCTGAGAAGTTGTCTTATCTGTATCGGCAGACGTGCTTTCGGTCTGCGAATATGTATTGTCATAGCTTATACCGCCGTCGGATATGTTGACAGCGTAAGCGTTATTGCAGGCTGTGCATATAATAGCCGCCGCAAGCGGCAGACACAGCAATATGAAACGTTTCTTAGGCGAAACGGAACCGTATTTATTATAAAGCATTATATTCCCTTATTCCGTAGGGCGGTACAAATTACCGCAAAAGTATATAGTAAACCGATGAGGTTATGTTTCTTATTTAATTATAATGCTGATTTTACACTTTTGCAAGAATAAATTTACAAAATGTCGAAATGGGTCAAAATTTCATTGAATTGCACAACGATAAGGCAGATTTCACAGAGTTTTTATGTAAAGTGTATTTTTTGCGGATTCCGGTACAATATGTTGTGCTTTTACACGAAGTTACATTGAGAAATACAAGGAATTAAGGAAGGGCGGCGGTGATTGTTTTACCCGCTGTAAAGCACAGCTATATTTATGACGCTGAAAGAAAAAGTATGATTATCGGCGGGAATGGCAGGTAATAGATTACG
>ERZ780149.3704-NODE-3704-length-12511-cov-3.154383_pt1 | contig 12511 bp, 9 predicted proteins | sample MGYA00511367_ERZ780149 | MGnify/ENA primary metagenome ERZ780149 (study PRJEB29588, sample SAMEA2153852) | human gut metagenome | biome: human gut; feature: human-associated habitat; material: faeces | place: Denmark | collected 2008/2010 ...
CGTCTTCATCGACGAGATCGACGCGGTGGGCCGCCAGCGGGGCGCAGGCCTGGGCGGCGGCCACGACGAGCGGGAGCAGACCCTGAACCAGCTGCTGGTGGAGATGGACGGCTTTGCTGCCAACGAGGGGGTCATCGTGCTGGCCGCCACCAACCGCCAGGACATCCTGGACCCCGCCCTGCTTCGTCCCGGTCGGTTTGACCGGCAGGTATACGTGGGCAGGCCGGACATGAAGGGCCGGGAGGAAATTTTGAAGGTCCACGCCCGAAAGAAGCCTCTGGCGGAAGACGTGGATCTGAAGGAGATCGCCCGGGAGACCACCGGCTTCACCGGGGCAGATCTGGAGAACCTGATGAATGAGGCGGCACTGCTGGCGGCCCGGAAGGGGCAGCCCTTCATCACCCTGGCAAACATCCAGGAGTCGGTGATCAAGGTCATTGCTGGCCCGGAGAAGAAGAGCCGGGCGCAGATCGAGGAGGACCGGAAGATCACCGCCTACCACGAGGCAGGCCACGCTGTGGTCAGCCACGCCCTGCCCACCCAGGACCCGGTACACCAGATCACCATCGTCCCCCGGGGGCAGGCAGCGGGCATGACCATCAACCGGCCCCAGGAGGACCGCAGCCACATCACCCGGCAGCGGCTGGTGGAGACCCTATCCACTCTGCTGGGGGGGCGGTGCGCGGAGGAGACCGCCCTGGGTTTTGTGTGCACCGGGGCGGTGAGCGACCTGCAGCGGGCAACCGCCATTGCCCGGGACATGGTGACCAAGTACGGCATGAGTGAGAAGCTGGGCAACGTCACCTTCACCACCGGGCACGACGAGGTGTTCATTGGCCGATCCATGGCCCAGGCCAAGCCCTATTCCGAGGAGACGGCGGCGCTGATCGACGCGGAGGTGAAGGCCCTGCTGGACAGCGCCTACCAGCGCTGCCGGGAGATCCTCACCCGGGATCGGGACAAGCTTGAGGCGGTGGCCCGGTACCTGCTGGAGCATGAGACCATGGACGCCGAGCAGTTTCAGAAGGTATATGACGGCCCCGGGGCCCCAGCTGGGGAGACACAGGCGTAAGGGAGCGTAGCGATGGAACGAGAAGTGGATTGGGAGCGGGAGGCGCAAAATCCGCCCGCACCTGGCCGGGGCGGCAAGCGGGTGGCCCGGCAGGGCCAGAGTGAGCCTCAAAGCCCGGGCCGGGAGATGTACCAGAACGTGCGCACCCTGGTAACGGTGCTGGCGGTGCTCATCCTGGTGTTCACCTTCGTGGCGCGCATCATCGTGGTCAGCGGGCCCTCTATGGAGAACACGCTGCAGAACGGGGACGCCATGCTGGTGTGGTCCCTGGGCTACACGCCGGAGCAGGGGGACGTGGTGGTGCTCACCAAGCGGTCCTACCAGGAGGACTCCATTGTCAAGCGGGTCATCGCCACCGGGGGCCAGACCGTGGACATCGATTATGCAACGGGCACGGTGTATGTGGACGGTATGGCTCTGGAGGAGGACTATATCAAGGAGCAGATGCAGGTGCCCAGCTATGGGGATATGGTCAATCATGTTACTGTGCCGGAGGGGTGCCTGTTCGTCATGGGGGATAACCGCAACCAGTCAGCGGACAGCCGCTACCCGGAGATCGGCATTGTGGATGAACGATGCGTCATCGGCCGGGTGGTGGCGGTCATCTTCCCCTTCTCCAATTTCGGACTGCTGTGAGGAGGGAGTGGAGATGAGAAACCAGCGTTCCAGCCGCCCCCTGTGGCTGCTGTCCGCCCTGGCCCTGGCTCTGGCTGCAGCGGCTTTGCGCCGCTGGCAGATGACCTCCGCCTTTGAGGGGGAGCTGAGCCTGCCAATTCCCATGGCCCCGGCCAGTATGGCCCTGGGCTGTGTCCTGGTCATCGCCGGGGCAGTCTTCGGTATCCTGTGCGCCGGACAACGGGTGGCGAATCCGCCCCGGGGCGAGCGGCGGAGAAATCGCTGGGATCGGGCTTTGGCTGCCCCGGGGGATCCCCTGGGACTGGGGGTGATGGTGCTGGCTGCCTTCCTGATGTTGGCTGCCGCTCCCCTGCTGTTCCGGGAGGGGTGGGAACTGTGGCGAGTTTTCCGAGTCAGTGTTGACGGGACCGGCAACAACGGTATCCTGATGATGGCCACAGCGGTCACCGCTCTGGCTGGGTGCGGCGGCCTGCTGGCGGTGGCCCGGCCCGCCTACCGGGGTCAGGGGCACGGGAAGAGCGCCATCGTGCTGCCCGCTGTCAACGGCTGTGTGTGGCTCATGGAGCTCTATCGGGGTCACGCTGCCGACCCAGTGCTGTGGGACTATGTGCCCATGCTGCTGGCAGTGGTGGCGGGCATGCTGATGTATATGGACTGGGGCGGGCTGTCCTCCGGGCAGCCGCGGCCCCGGCGGACCCTCTGGCTGGCGGGGATGACGGCGGTGCTTACCGCTGTGGCCCTGGCTGGGGAATGGCGGTGGGGAGAGGCCCTGCTGCTGCTGGCCCAACTGGTGACGTCCTTTGTGGCCTTAAATCGGCTGCCCGTCCATCTGGAGCACCCTACCTGGGCGACCCGGGTGTCCGTCCCGGAACCGGAACGGCAGTGGCGGGACGAGGAAGAAGAGGAAGAACTGCCCGGGGAGGATCCGGAGCGGGAGATACAGGAGGAACAATCCCATGAGTGAGAAACCCAAGTTTTATCTGACAACCCCCATTTACTATCCGTCGGACAAGCTGCACATCGGTCATGCCTACTGTACCGTGGCCACCGACACCATTGCCCGGTACAAACGGCTGCAAGGGTACGATGTGATGTTTTTGACTGGTACCGATGAGCACGGCCAGAAGATCGAGGACAAGGCCAAGGAGACGGGGGTCAGTCCCAAGGAGTTTGTGGACCGCATCGTGGAGGGCCCCCGGGGGGTCAAGGACCTGTGGAAGCTGATGAACATCTCCAACGACCGGTTCATCCGCACCACCGACGGTTACCACGTCCAGGCGATCCAGAGGATCTTCAAGCGGATGTACGACAACGGCGACATTTACAAGGGAGTCTATAAGGGCAAGTACTGCAAGCCCTGCGAGTCCTTCTGGACGGAGAGCCAGCTGGTGGACGGCCGGTGCCCCGATTGCGGACGGGAGGTCCAGGACGCGGAGGAGGAGGCCTACTTCTTCCGCCTGTCCAAGTACGCTGGCCGCATCCAGGACCTGTTGGAGAACACCGATTTCCTGGAACCCCGCAGCCGGGTGAACGAGATGGTGAACAACTTCATCAAGCCGGGGTTGGAGGACCTTTGCGTGTCCCGCACCTCTTTCACCTGGGGGGTGCCGGTGGACTTCGACCCGGGCCATGTGGTGTACGTGTGGATCGATGCGCTGTCCAACTATATCACGGCCTTGGGGTACGACAATGATGAATACGACGACTTCGACAGGTTCTGGCCCGCCGATGTGCATATCGTGGGCAAGGAGATCGTCCGGTTCCACTCCATCATCTGGCCCGCCATGCTCATGAGCCTGGACTTGCCCCTTCCAAGGAAGGTATTCGGCCACGGCTGGCTGCTGTTGGACGGGGGCAAAATGTCCAAGTCTAAGGGCAACGTGGTGGACCCCTATATTCTGTCTGAGATGTTTGGCGTGGACGCCCTGCGGTTCTTCCTCATGCGCACCTTCCCCTTCGGTTCGGACGGCAACTTTTCAAACGAGCTGCTCATCCAGACCATCAACATCGACCTGGCCAACGATCTGGGCAACCTGGTCAGCCGTACCACCGCTATGGTGCAAAAGTACTTCGGCGGCGCTCTACCCGCCGGCTGCGGCGCCACGGCGGAGGAGAGGAAGATGGCCGCCCGGGCCGCTGCGCCGGAGACCATTGGGGTGATTGCCTCCGGCGAGGGCGGGGAGAGGTTTGACGTTGAGCTCATCTCCCTGGCTGCCGGCCTGCGGGGGCGCTATCAGCAGGCTATGGACTCCTATGCCCCCCATAAGGCCCTGGAGGAGGTTTTCGCCCTCATCCAGCGGGCCAATAAGTATATCGACGAGAACACCCCCTGGGCCCTGGCCAAGGACATGGAGGCTAACGGCCTCCGGCTGGCCCATGTGATGTACAACCTGTTGGAGACCACCCGGATCTGCGGCATTCTGCTCACCCCCTTCATGCCGGACAGCATGGATAGGCTCTTCGCCCAGATCGGCGCCTGCCAGGGTTGCCGCACCTGGGAGAGCGCGGCGGACTGGGGTGCCCTCAGCGACACCGCCGGGGTGACCAAGGGGGACAACCTCTTTCCCCGGGTGGACATGGACAAGGCCCTGGGGGAGCTGGAGCGGGCCGCCCAGGAGGCGAAGAAGGAAGCCCTCCCCTCGGTGGAGGTGGAGCCTCAGTTGGAAGAAAAGGTGGACTTTGACACCTTCTGCAAGTCCGACTTTCGGGTGGTAAAGGTGAAGGACTGTCAGCCGGTGAAGAAGTCCAACAAGCTCCTGCGCTTCACCCTGGACGACGGCACCGGCACCGACCGGCAGATCCTCTCCGGCATCGCCATGTACTACAAGCCGGAGGAGCTGGTGGGCAAGACCTTAGTGGCCATCGTCAACCTGCCCCCCCGAAAGATGATGGGGCTGGAGTCCAACGGCATGCTCATCTCTGCGGTGCATACTGAGCACGGGGAGGAGAAGCTGCACCTGATCATGGTGGATGACTCCATTCCTGCCGGGGCGAAGCTCTGCTGAACCAAGCGCCCGAGCCGTCGCGAGCAGCGCGGATGGACCGGAGCGAGGGCGAGCGGAGGGCCGCGCAGCGGTCCGCAGACCAGCCCGAGACGGAGGGAAGCCGCGCGTCGGGAGCAGGCGAGGCGTGATGATGCCAAGCGCCCGAGCCGTCGCGAGCGTGACACCATAATCGGTCCCACAAACCAAGCGGAAGCCCAGCGAAGCGGGTTCCGCTTGGAAAGGAGGAGCAAGGGAGCGCGCGCAGGTTCCGCCGGAGAGCGAAAACGAAGCGGAGCAGACTTTGCGATGATGCAAGACAGCCGTTCAGCGATGGAAATAAGAGAAGCAACGACCGAAGAAGAGAGGAGACTGACCAGTATGAAACGAGCCGTTCTGCCCCTGCTGTGTGTCCTGCTGCTGGCCCTGAGCGCCTGCACCGGGAGCTTTGAGCCCCCCATCAGCTTTGATCCGCCGGACCCCTCTGAGAGCCAGGCGAGTCAGGCGGAGAATCCAGCGGTGGAGACCATGGATCCCGCTGAGGTGATCACCCCGGATGCCGACGGCTATGCCATGGGTTACCTGGGGGATACCCTGCGCACCGACTTCTTTGACATGCGGGTGGACAGCGCCTATACCTGCTATGAGTTTGACGGTGTCGCCCCGCAGGAGGGGTACAAGCTGTTGGTGGCCCAGGTCACCCTGTATAACTACACCAACTTTACTCAGCCCATGTTCAACACTGACTTTGAGGTGTGGTGGGACGCTCAGGAGGGAGAGAGCTCGGACGACGCCTGGGACTTTCCCCTGACCCGTGCGGAGGAGCTGGAGGACGGCTCCTACGAGTACTATAACTTGTCTGACCAGCAGCTGCCGGTAGAGTGGGACTTCCCCATCCATGAAACCCAGTCGGGCATCCTGCTCTATCAGGTGCCGGAGGGGAGCTCCACCTTCTCGGTGGCCTTCCTGGAGTACTATAACGACGGCACCACCGGTGACCTGTACGAGGTGCGCTTCAGCGCGCCGCTGGCCCAGTGACTGCGGACAGCCATTTAGGTGGGGAGAAGGATAATGATGACGCTCTTTGACACCCACGCCCACTACGATTCCCGGCAGTTTGACTGTGACCGGGACGCGGTGCTCTCCGTCCTTCCGGAGCAGGGGGTGGCCCTGGTGGTGAACCCCGGGTGCGACCTGCTCTCCAGCTGCAAGGCGGTAGAGCTGGCCCAGCGTTACCCCTTTGTCTACGCCGCCGTGGGCGTTCACCCGGAGGACTGCGCCGACTGGGAGGACGGCTGCCTGCTGGAGCTGCGGGCACTGGCGGCCAACCGGAAGGTGCGCGCCATTGGGGAGATCGGGCTGGACTACTACTGGAAGGAGAACCCGCCCCGGGCCCTGCAGCAGAACGTGTTCCGCCGGCAGATGGAGCTGGCCCAGTCCCTCCGCCTGCCCGTGATCGTCCACGACCGGGAGGCCCACGGGGACTGCCTGGACATTGTCCGGGCTTACCCAAAGGTTACCGGGGTGTTCCACTGCTTTTCCGGAAGCGTGGAGATGGCCAGGGAGCTGGTGGACCGGGGGTGGATGATCTCCTTCACCGGAGTGCTCACCTACCCCAATGCCCGAAAGGCGGTGGAGGCGGCCCAGGCAGTGCCACTGGAGTGCATCATGGTTGAGACAGATAGCCCCTACATGGCCCCCGTGCCCTTCCGGGGGAAGCGGTGCGACTCCAGCCTGGTGAGGTACACTTGCCAGAGACTGGCGGAGATCAAGGGGATTTCCCCGGAAGAGTGTGCCCGGATCACCTTAGAGAACGGGAAGCGGTTCTTCTCCATTCCTTGAACCCCGGCCTCTTTTGGAAATTTCACGGAAACCCAGGTCAAAGCTGTTGACAGGCATGGGAAAGAATGCTATAATCACACTGTTGTTTTGAGTGTATGAACTGTTAATGCCCGCCCTTCGTACATGAGAAGGGCGGGCTTTTCTATTCCGCTCCAAAACTCCAATCTTATCTCTCTAGGAGGAATTCAAATGACTGGCACTGTAAAATGGTTCAACGCTGAGAAGGGCTATGGTTTCATCACTCCCGACGACGGCACGGAAGATGTGTTCGTCCACTTCTCCGCGATTGTGGCCGATGGCTATAAGAAGCTGCTGGAGGGTCAGAAGGTGACCTTTGAGACCGAGCCTGATCCCCGGGGCGCCAAGGGTGTGCGCGCTACCAACGTGGTGGCTCAGACCGAGGAGTAATCGAAGAGATATGACGGCAGAGGGGCCGCCCGGTTGTGCCGGGCGGCCCTTTCCCTATACACAGAAGGATTTCTGAGGAGAATGGAGGATGAAAAAGTTGAAACCGCTGATTGGCATTGTGCCGCTGGTGGATGCGGGGCGGGAGAGCTACTGGATGCTGCCCGGCTATATGCAGGGAGTGACCCAGGCGGGGGGACTTCCCGTGATGCTTTCCCTGACAGAGGAAAAGGGGGACCTGGCCCAGCTGGCGGATGTCTGCGATGGCTTCCTGTTCACCGGAGGGCAAGATGTCTCCCCGGAGATGTACGGAGAGCAGGTGACTTCTGTGTGCGGTGAGACTTGTCCAGACCGAGATGGCATGGAGCGATTGCTGTTGGAAGTGGCTTTGGAGCGGAACCGGGCGGTTCTAGGCATCTGCCGAGGAATCCAGTTTCTCAACGCGGCCCTTGGGGGTACCTTATACCAGGACCTGCCCACCCAGATGCCCTCCCAGGTGTGCCATCGCCAGCCGGCTCCCTATGACCAGCCTGCTCACACCGTCCACCTCCCAGTGGACGCCCCTCTGGGGCAGCTGCTGGGGCGGGAGGAGCTGGGAGTGAACAGTTGCCATCACCAGGGTATCCGCACCCTGGCCCCCGGTCTGTGCTCCATGGCCCAGGCTCCCGACGGGCTGACAGAGGCAGTGTGGCTGCCGGACCGCCGGTTCGTCTGGGCGGTCCAGTGGCACCCGGAGTTCTCGTGGAAGGTGGACGAGGCCAGTCGCCGGATCTTTGCCGCCTTTGTGGAGGGGGCGCGGGGAAACTGAACCTCCTGGAGACTGTCAATAGGAGGGGCAGCGCGACGCGAAGGGTTCCGCAGAGCGAAGCCTCAGCACAGGCCAAATCTATTTCGGCCGAACAAGGGGAAAGAGAGTTTTCCGGGTCTTATTCTCTTTCTAGCAGGCATTCCTTGACCCAATTCTGGACCTGCTTATGGTAAATTTCCGGTCTCCACGTTTAGACTATAAACCCGGTCAATACTTGCCCGGCGATAGAGGCGTTTGCCCACGCCGCCTATGTTATGCTGGGATGTAAAGGGCAGATATAAGCAGGCAGAAAAGAGCGTACGAGGAGGCCCGCGGGCGGAAATCCTGTCTACGCTGATCCCACAGTGGCTTTCTCCCGATGTAAGGAAGAAACCAAGGGAACGGGCGATCCGTTTCATCTGCTGGACTGCTCCCGGACTGCTGGGTCCGCCGGCCGGTACCCCTGGTGGTTTTCACGCATCTCCTGGGGAGGGGGGCGGTACCGGCTTCTGAACAAAAGGTAGCGATTCCGTCAGTTTTTTTACATGATTACGGATTTTGTCCAAAGATTCGTGAACAATTCATAAATTTTGCGGTCAGGCGGTTGCCGGACGGAGGAGAAAAGCGTAACATACAATCATAAGAAAACACAGTGGGATGGTGGTGCCGCATGAGTTACATATCCTTTCAGGATGTGCGCAAGGAGTACAAGATGGGGGAGGTGATCATCAAGGCGGTGGACGGGGTGAACTTCGAGATCGAGAAGGGGGAGTTCGCCATCATCGTGGGGCCCTCCGGGGCGGGCAAGACCACTGTGCTGAACATGCTGGGCGGCATGGACAGCTGCACCTCGGGGCTGATCCTGGTAGACGGAGCCCGGGTAAGCGACTACAACGCCAAGCAGCTCACCGGCTACCGGCGGCACGACATCGGCTTCGTCTTCCAGTTTTACAACCTGGTGCAGAACCTTACCGCCCTGGAGAACGTGGAGCTGGCCGCCCAGATCTGTGATGATCCCCTGGACGCCCGGGAAGTGCTGGAGCACGTGGGGCTGGGTCACCGATTGGATAACTTCCCCGCCCAGCTGTCCGGCGGGGAGCAGCAGCGGGTGGCCATCGCCCGGGCCCTGGCCAAGAACCCCAAGCTGCTGCTGTGCGATGAGCCCACCGGTGCCCTGGACTATGTCACCGGTAAGGCCATCTTGAAGTTGCTTCAGGATACCTGCCGGCAGCAGGGCATGACGGTGGTGGTCATCACCCACAACACCGCCCTCACCCCCATGGCAGACCGGGTGATCCACATCAAGAACGGCAAAGTAGAGCGGATGGAGCGCAACCCCAGCCCCACCCCGGTGGAGGAGATCGAATGGTAAGGGAAGAACAGTCCATCCGCCAGGTCCCCGCCCGCCGGCGGAGAAGGCGCTGCAATCGGCTGACCACCGACGCGGTGCGGGAGATCCGCTTCACCTTCAGCCGCTTTCTGTCCATCCTGGTGCTCTCCGCCCTGGCGGTGGCCTTTCTGGCTGGGCTGCGCACCACGGCCCCGGACATGGAGTACACCGCAGACAACTACTACGACCGCACCCACATGATGGACGGCTACGTGATCTCCACCCTGGGCCTCACCCAGGAGGACCTGGACGCCCTGGCCCAGGAGGCCGGCATTCAGGAGGTGGAGGGGGGCATGTCCCTGGACGCTACGGCGCGGGACGCCATCGTGAGCGTGCGCTCCCTGCCCGAGACCCTCAACCTGCTGGAGGTGACCGAGGGCCGCCTGCCCCAGGCCGCCGACGAGTGCGTCACCGAATCCCTGCTCATGGTGGAGCTGGGGCTGGAGGTGGGGGACACCTTAGAGCTCACCCTGGACGAGGACAACGCGGACAGCCTGACCCGCACCACCTACACCGTGGTGGGCGTGGTGAACAGCCCCCTGTACGTGGGCTCCGACCGGGGCAGCTCCTCTCTGGGGGGTGGCACAGTGGATGCCTTCCTCTATGTATCCGGAGAGAACTTCAACCTGGACTACTATACCGAGGCCTACTTCACCCTGGACGGCCTGGCGGCGCTGGACAGCTACTCCCAAGAGTATGAGGACCGGCTGGAGGATTACCTGGACGGGCTGGATGGCCTGGCCGACCAGCGTGCCCAGCTGCGCTACGACACTCTGGTGGCCGATGCCCAGGCGGAGATCGCCGATGGGGAAGCCCAGCTGGCCGACGCCCGGCAGGAGCTGGCCGACGCGGAGGCAGAGCTGGCTGATGCCCGGGCGGAACTGGACGATGGCTGGTCCTCCTACTACGACGGGGTGGACACCCTGGACCGGGAGATCGCCGACGCCCGCCAGACCCTGGCCCAGGCCCTGGCTGATCTCCAGGACGGGGAGGCCGAGCTGGCCGACGGCCAGAGCCAGTATGACGATGGTCTGGCCCAGTACCAGCAGGGTCTGGCGGACTACGAGGACAACCTGGCTGCCCTGGACGGGCAGCAGGAGACGCTGGACGAGGGCTATGCCCAGTACGAGGCCGCCCTGGCCCCCTATGTGGGTACCCCCTACTATGACGCGATGGTGGAGCAGTTGGCCCCCCAGAAAGCTCAGCTGGACGCCGCCCAGGCCCAACTGGACGAGGGCTACGCCCAGCTGGAGGCGGGCAAGGCCCAGCTGGATGCCTCCAAGGCGGTGCTGGACGAGACCGCCCAGACCCTGGCCGACGCCCGGGCGGAGCTGGACGACGGTTGGTCGGAGTACAATGACGGCCTGGCTACCCTGAATCAGGAGGAGGCGGACGGCCGGGCCGAGCTGGCCGACGCCCTGACGGAGCTGGAGGACGGGGAGTCGGAGTACGCCGACGGCCTGGCTGAGTACGAGGACGCCCGGGCCGACGCGGAGAGCGAGATCGCCGACGGGGAGGCTGAGCTGGCCGACGCCCGGCAGGCCCTGGCCGACCTGGACGGCTGCGAATGGTACGTCCTGGGCCGAACCACCAACTCCGGCTTTGCCGGCTACTCTCAGGACGCGGAGCGGGTGGGCAACCTGGCCAACGTCTTCCCGGTGATCTTCTTTCTGGTGGCCGCCCTGGCCTGCCTGACCACCATGACCCGCATGGTGGAGGACCAGCGAACCGAGATCGGCGCTTTGAAGGCCATGGGTTTCTCCCGGCTGTCCATCTCCAAAAAGTACATCGGCTACGCATTCTGGGCCAGCCTGCTGGGCGGGCTGGTCGGTCTGGCGGTGGGCTGCACCCTCGTTCCGGCGGTGATCGCCAACGCCTTCCAGATCATGTATAACGTCCCCAGCCTGGAGTTCAAGCTCCAGCCGGCGGTGTGCGTCATCGCGGTGCTGGCTGCCGTGGCCTGCACCACCGGGGCTGCCCTGTGGGCCTGCCTGTCCACCCTCATCGACACCCCCGCCAACCTTATGCGACCCAAGGCCCCCAAGGCGGGTAAACGGGTGTTCTTAGAGTATATTAAGCCGGTGTGGAAGCGCCTGTCCTTCACCTGGAAGGTGACCATGCGCAACCTGTTCCGCTACCAGCGCCGTTTCTGGATGACCGTCATCGGCATCGGCGGCTGCACCGCCCTCATCGTCACCGGCTTCGGCCTGCACGACTCCATCTTCGACATCCTGGACAAGCAGTTTGACGAGATCTCCCTGTACGACGCCACCGCCTCCCTCACCGACGAGGGGAGCCAGGCTCCGGAGGAGGTGCTCGCCTACCTGGACCAGTCCCCGGCGGTGGACCGCGCCCTGCTCTGCTACCAGAGCGCCGCCGACGTCTCCGCCTCCGGCGCGGCCTATAGCGCCTACCTGCTGGCCGTGGACGACCCCGCCCAGCTGGAGCGGTTCCTCGACCTGCGCCACCGGCTGGACGACGGCCCGGTGGACTTCACCGACGGCGGCGTGGTCATCACCGAGAAGCTGGCCGAGCTGCTGGAGGTGTCCGTGGGGGACACCGTCACCCTGGACAACGGCGACGACCGGGTGGAGGCCGCGGTCACCGACGTCGTGGAGAACTACGTCTACCACTACGTCTACCTCACCGATACCTGCTACGAGGCCCTGTTCGGCCAGCCCCCGGAGGACAACACCGTCCTGGTGGCCTACGCCGACGGCATCGGCCAGGCCCAGTCCGACCAGGTGTCCGCCGACCTGATGGCCATGGACCAGGTGGCCTCCTACTCCTACATCGCCACCATCCGGGACTCCTTCACCGACAGTATGAACGCCATCAACTACGCCGTGGTCATCATCATCCTGGCCGCCGCCGCCCTGGCCTTCGTGGTGCTCTACAATCTGACCAACATCAACATCACCGAGCGCACCCGGGAGCTGGCCACCCTGAAGGTGCTGGGCTTCTACGACCGGGAGACCACCGCCTACGTCTACCGGGAGAACGTCTTCCTCACCCTGTTCGGCATCGTGCTGGGCCTGGTGCTGGGCCGCTTCCTCCATGCCTGGATGGTGGTCACCGTGGAGGTGGACCTGGTCATGTTCGGCCGCACCGCCCCCCTCTACGCCTACCTGCTGGCCGCCGCGCTGACGGTGGTGTTCTCCGTGGTGGTCAACATCGCCGCCCATTTCCGCCTGAAGAAGGTGGACATGGTGGAGAGCCTCAAGACTGTGGAATAAGCCATCGAGCCGATCCCCCGTTTTTCGGAACGGGGGGATTTTTTGATCGAAATGTCTTCCCATCGGGGGACTTCTGTGATATAGTAAACTTGTTGGATTATAGGAATCTACGGCAGGAAAGGGGGTACCCCCTTTCTGTCCCTCGCTGGGTCGAGGGGCAGA
>ERZ780149.3711-NODE-3711-length-12500-cov-2.846685_pt1 | contig 12500 bp, 9 predicted proteins | sample MGYA00511367_ERZ780149 | MGnify/ENA primary metagenome ERZ780149 (study PRJEB29588, sample SAMEA2153852) | human gut metagenome | biome: human gut; feature: human-associated habitat; material: faeces | place: Denmark | collected 2008/2010 ...
TTATTTAATTTCATCCACAAAGTCTAGTGTATCACCAGTATTAAACTTGTCGAAATCAGACTGAAACAAACAGTCCTGAATGATACGGTATTTCTCAAATTCAGTTTCCGCATAGTCTTTCGCTTGTTCGGTAGAAACTTTTCCTGAATCATTTAAAACCGGGCGGTCATCACTATCCAAGAATTTGTCTATGCGTTTCGCCCAGTCTTCCATCGTCATAGGAATGTGGCGTTTTGCCCGGTCTTCTGCCAAATCCAGAAAAGCATTGACCAACCGCCCCATTGACTCCAGTTCTTCTTCTTTCAAATAATTCTTTGCTATCGACACATCTGTTTTTACAATCTTTCCGTCAGGAGCTTTCTCCCATGTAGTCAGCCCCATATGTTCTTTTTCTGCATTGGCACGCTCTACAATAAGCTCTGCAGCTGTATGCCCATGAACTGCATAGTGCATTTTATTCTGGACTTTTTTGAAAAACAAACGTGTGGTCGGGGCATTGAGATTATAGTCTATGCTGGTGGCATAAATATCTGTTAGCTTTTGGTAGAAACGTCGCTCACTCAATCGTATTTCCCGGATTTCAGCAAGCAAATGTTCAAAGTAATCTTCATTGATGAATGATCCGTTCTCCATTCGCTTTTTATCAATGACATATCCACGAATGGCAAACTGCCGAAGTATAAATGTACACCATTGCCGAAATTGAGTAGCGCGCACGGAGTTGACGCGATAGCCGACTGAAATGATGGCATCAAGACTATAAATAAAAACTTCACGAGAAATATTCCGATTACCTTCTTTTTGAACTATCCGGTTTTTCCGGATAGTTGTATTCTTATCTACTTCTCCTTGCGAATATATATTTTTCAAATGTTCATTAATTGTGCGTATATCAACATCGAACAATATCGACATCGTCTTCTGCGTCAGCCACAAAGTTTCGTCCTGATAAAGCACTTCAATGCCTTCTTCTTTATTCTCTATCTGAAAAATAAGAAATTCAGCCGTACTATTGCGTATTTGCAGTTTCTTGCTTCCGTTATTACTTTCTTCCATATTCATCTTGAACACTTATTTCTTTTATCAGAAACAAATGTACTGAGAACATATCGAACTGCCAAAGATAGTATCTCCTATTTTATAGCTACTTTCGTCTGTAATCTTATGTCATCGGAAGCAGCACCAATCATTACTTGGAAAGTTCCCTAAAAAGATCATAATTACAGTAGAAAGCTTTCTCCGTAATATCTTCGCTTTATGGATTCAACAGATTTTATTCGTATTTTTCCGGTTTACATATTGGTTTACATGAACCGCATAAATTATATGCATAAAAATGAGCCCCCTCTGCTTTTTACGTTGATCCTTAATCAACACTAGAGACAAGATATCCCACAGGTATAATCGAGTAGGCAGTCCATTAGTACCACATAGCCAGCCTTACGCAGCATATCATTAGACATTGTAGAGGTTACCAATCTGCTGTTTGACACACGCCAATAGCCAAGACGCGTGTTTCCCCATTGATAGGCTTGCCAGTCAAGAACACCACATTTCTTTAGGTTAGCCACTCTGGTCTTGACATTCTTCCATGATTTCCAAATATACATGCGTATACGTCGCCTTAACCATTCGTCAGTTTCAATACAGAAACGTTTTATTTGTGCAAGATGAAAGTAGGCAATCCAGCCTCTTATGTAATTCTTGAGTTTCTGTTTCCTAATATCATAACCCCAACCATTACTGCGACTTGTCAACTCTTTGAGTGTTGATTTCATCTTGTTCTTGGATTTGGAGTGCACTGTCAGAAGACATTGTCCTCTCATTACATAAAAGGAGTAGCCCAGGAACTTTACCTCTCTTACATAAGACACAACAGTCTTTTCACGGTTCACTTTAAGGAAGAGTTTACCCTCTATGAACCGAGTTATTGATTCCCTTACACGTTGGGCAGCTCGTTTGGATTTGCAGAATATAATCGCATCATCTGCGTAACGAACAAAGGGAAGCATGCGTCTTTCCAGCTCCTTATCCAGTTCATTGAGCATGATGTTGCTCAACAGAGGACTTAGAGGGCCTCCTCCTTGGGGAGTCCCTTCTGTATTCATCTCGAACAATCCCCGGTTTATTACACCACTGCAAAGATATTTGTGTATTAGACTTATTACCCTTCCATCCTTTATGGTGCGGCTGAGTATTTCTATCAGCTTGCTATGACTTACCGTATCAAAGAAGCATTCAAGATCGAGATCGCCTACGTATTTATAGCCCTCATCCACTATCTTTTGCGCTCTCCGAAGGGCATCATGGCAGCCCACTTTGGGACGGAAACCGTAACTTCTCTTGGAAAACTGACGCTCGTATATCGGGGTCAGTACTTGGTTTATGGCTTGTTGCACCAGACGGTCTACCACAGTGGGGATACCTAAAAGGCGTTTCTTGACATTATCCTTTGGAATTTCTACCCTGAGAACAGGGTTGGGACGGTAAGTCCCGGACTGCAAAGAACTTATTAGTTCATCCTTATTGGGGATTAGCCATGGCAACAGTTGCTCACATGACATCTTATCGATACCGCCATTACCGTTGTTTCTGACTACAGCCTTATAGGCTTTATTCAGATTCAAGGGACTGAGGATGGTTTCCAACAGGTGCTCTTTGTCAAATGGTACTTCCACGATGTTGTCTTCAGTCATCCACATGAAAGTCTGCACTCCCCCATTCCATTCGGATTCCGTCCTAGCTCTTTGAGGGCAACCATTAGCTTGAGCTGATGTTTTCTGCATTCTATCCTTCATAAGGTAACTTTCAATTACTATCGTTTAATTATTAGGTTCAGTCCTTCATGGAACCCCCACTACTATGACCTCTGCTGACTTCTCACGGTAAGCTTTACTCCATACATTTCGTAAAAAAAAACTATTCTGTACGTCCGTGAGACCTCCTCGGATAAGGGTATTAACTTTCCATCTTATGTCTGCTTCATTTACACCAACCGTTCCGAATAGCTATAGGGCTTTGGTTTCTTTAGCAACCTTACCCACGGTTATATGCCTTATATGAAGTTTCTGTACGTCAGACCAGATGTTTGCCGCCAGCTTCCTTCAGATTCCACCTCACGAGGGACACCATTGCTATTGGCTGTATGATTCCCGCTATTAGGGCTCATTGGGGACTTGCACCCGGTAGCTAATACTCATGCCGAGCGTACTAAAAAAACCTGCGAACAAGCATTAGCTTTATTCGCAGGTTTCCTTCTTCTCTTTACCTAAAAACCAGTCCCTGTTTATTCAAGTTCAGCTATTTATTTGCCGATTAACTTATCTGGATATACTGGTATTTCACAAACTTATGTTTGTCACTATTCAATAGCCACCGGAGTATCCAGTGTGGCAATTTTTATACCATTAGTTGTACCATTTATTTTGCCGGTAGAGTCTGTAATGGCTCCTCCTTCTTCAACTTCCGTTCCATTCAACTTATAATAGAGTACCAACCCATCCGATTTCGGATCAACGCCCAGCACATTTTGTTTAAGTTGATTTTCCGTACGAGCTACGTTCCAAACACGAAGTTCACACATTTTACCATACAACGGACGTTCTCCCCATGGGAAACGCGGAATCTTACCGATGTTGAAACCTACATCTGAATTCGGATCAAAACCAGGAATAGCCCAGTCCGATCCAGCCCATTTCGAACCATTGACATAAATAGCCGTTTTTCCCAAAGGTTGGTCATAAGTCAAAGCGATATGATACCAACGTTTCGACTGTAATGCCTCCTTGACTTTATATCCCTGTGTTCCTGCGACTTCCAGAATATCCCTAGGAGTTACCCCTCCTCCTGCGTCACCGATACGAAGGATCATTTTGCCTTCAGTTCCCATAATCGTATTGTTATCGCCAAACCTGTCGATATAAACCAATGCCTCATAAGTGAACGATGAGAAATAAGTTCCGACTGGGAATTTTACTGAAATGTAATTACTATTAAATGTACCGACCTTCGTAATCTTTAGAGGTTTAGAGAGAATGAAATAAGCAATGCTTGTTCCGGGAAGAGTCGATATAGAAGCCGACTGCACACGCACTGGCAAAGCATATGATTTCCCCTCTTCAAGTGCCTCCAGATTAGAGAGTTCCAACTGCACGTTTTCCGCATACAACTTTCCACTTGGAATAATTGAAGTTGCACTACTTAATTTTACATTCGATGCATCGAACATTTCATAGGCCGTTCCATACTGCGTATTGTATTCGTCCAGCACACTTTGATCAGCTATGGTATACGATACATCTACCTGAGAGGAGACCATAGAAGAAAGCCTTGAAGCCAAATCAAACGTCTTTACTTCACTTTCATCTTCTAACGAGAATACATATTCCCTATTTTCAAAATAAAGTTTAGGCTCTAACAAGTTGCTCTCGCTGTTATTGCAAGCACTCATCAGCAATGCCATGCCTCCTAACACCAAATAATTGAATCTATGTTTATTCATAATTCTTTCGTTTTATTGATTTACCAACCCGTCTATTCTGACTTATTTTCTTCTTTGCTTTGGTTTGCTTTCCATTCATTGAAAACCTGCTGATTTATTTGAATGGCTTGACGCATCCACTTGTAGTCGGGAGTATTGTCATAATCGTTATCGAAACGATAAGCCCCTATTCCACCTTTATAACTTTTTGACGGCATATGAGCAGCCTGGTTAAGCAGTTGGCCACCATTGACAGCATATTTTTCGAAATTTTCTGTGCAGATTACTTTCTTAGGATCTACACCATATCCTTCAAGATTAGGTCTGGAAGAACCATAGCTTTGGATAATCCAATAATCGACATACTCATCCAGTTCTTTGGTAAGACCATAGATTTGACCATCAACACAGATCATCTTATGCCCTTTACCTTCCGGGTCACTTTTCGGACCAATGTAGTTATTCATCTCCTTAATTAAATGAATTAAGTGGCTATTCTCACTCAGTGTTCCATCCATGTCAAACACACCGCTTCCGATTTCCCAGTCAACGTCATAGCCATCCCAGTCGTTTGCATCCAGAGAGTCGCAAAGAGCTTTAGCGAACTTTGCTAAACATTCATAATGGTTAGCACTATTGAATTTACCTTCAAATCCCCAAAATTCCCAACGAGCTTTCTTTTTCGCTTCTTCCAATTTGGAGTCACTCCAGCCTTCTTCCTCTGCCTGTTTTTCTACAGGGAGATATACTGAGTTCGGAGTCGCCCCTTTACCGATATACGAAAGTAGGCTCACTTGCAATAGCTTTGTACCTTTCACCTTTTGCACAAACTCTTTATCTGCTTTTTGTTCGGGAGTGATATCGTAGCGTCCGGGAGCACCGCTCCACATAGAAACAAAGTCCATACTATCTGGCATGGAGGTCAGATATCCTTTTCGATAAGCTCCGGCAGGAGACCAGTTGGAATACCATCCGAAAGCTACAGGACGTCCATAGTTCCAGGCAGTCGCCTTGTAGGCACGCAGGTTGGCATAATATTCACTATCACCCATCGTATTATTACCTCCGATGTGCTCCATATCTATATTTTCCACTTCAGTACAGGAGGTTGTTACCAGTAAGCCTGTCAGAGAGAAGAGATATACTAATTTTCTTAATGTTTTCATATTCTTCATTTTGTATCAAAATAGTGATTATAGGTTATCGTTTACAGTCCCACCACAAGCGAGTTGAAGATTTATCCTCGCCACCTTGACCGTTATTAAGCAACAGCAAAGCTGCGTTGTAAATAGCCTGTCCATCCTCAGTCTGGTAAAAACTGGTAGGATAAATCATACGGCGTACGCCACTCTCTTTGGTTGCACCTTGACTCGAACCATTATTTACCATTACAGGATTCAATTTTGGATATCCGGTTCTTCTCCACTCTGTCCATGCCTCCTGACCATTAGGGAAAAGCGCAATCCATTTCTGAATTATAATCTTCTCCAATTTCTGCTCTGTGCTACCTTCAAATTTAGCAGTAGCAGTAGAAGGAGCAGGGAAACTACAAGCATAGGAGCCTGTGAATTCATGCTTCACCGGTACTTTATTAGAGTTCATGTAAGTATCCACAGAAGTAGTTACACCATTTTCCTGAAACGACATTTCAATACCTTGTTTATAAAGCTCAGCAGCATTACCAAAATCTGCAGGCCATACCAAAGCCGCTTCGGCACGCAAGAAATAAACTTCGGAAGCACGTAACCAATAAGTCGGAGTGTTACTTTCAATCTTTGGCTTAGAGAATAATTTATAAACATCATTCGGTGCAAAAGTATGTCCGGAAGGTACTGCTTGATATTTCTTACTGTCATAGGCTAGTTGACCTACTGTACTTGCCGCATCTACAGGCTTGAAATAAGCGCCTAAACGAGGGTCGGCATATCCCATTAAGTAAGAGAATATAGATGATCCCATACGTGACTCCTCGTACGTTTCAGACAACCATTCAATGTTATTACGGAAAGTAATGCCGGCACCCACACTCATCTGTGCTTCATCATCCCTTGCAGTCATTACACCTATAGAATGTCCGACAGCCTGGATGGCATACTTCTTTGCCATTTCTTCATCAGCAAAGCGAACGCGTATTGCCAAACGAAGCATCAATGAATTGGCGTATTTCACCCATTTCTTAGTATCACCTGCATAAACTACATCGTATTCTTCCATTACTTTTACACCGTTCACAGCTTTTTCTGTCAATACGTCAATAGCATCGGTCAAGTCTTGAAACATAGCAGTATATACGGCTTTTTCCGAATCGAAAGGTATATTCATAGTTGGATCGGCAGCATGGGTGTAGGGTATTGGTCCGAAACACTCTAATGTTTTGTGCCAAGCCGAAATTTTCAAAACTTGTGCCAGCGCATAGATCTCAGGAGCATCATTCTTCTCTGAAAATACTTTCAATTTTTTCCAAGAATTAAAGGCATTGGTATACGAACGTGTATAAGTACCCGCAATCCAACTGTCAATTAAAAAATAGGTGGTATTGTTACGACCTGAATTCCAACCGGTAGAGTTATTCTGCCCGAAGAAACCACTCCAACAATCGGCCGAAAGATGATAATCTGTCTGATATTGATTAATAATGTCTGTATCATCGGCTTGTGTACCCACCGGGAAGACAGTTTGTTCCATAGCCGTAACCAAACCGCCCACAGCGAAACCATCCATTAGTCCTTCTTCTTCAGTCATTTCAAACGGATTGGTATTGATTCTTTCATAATCACATGCCGTCAAAAATGACAAGAGGCATATACCTGCTAAGAGTTTATATTGATTTATCTTTTTCATAATAAAGTTGGTTTATTATAATTTAAATTTAATGCCAAAACCAAAGCTACGTACACTTGGCTGCATAAAGTAGTCGTTACCTTGTCCATAAGTACTTGTTGAAGGTGTTAGTTCGGGGTCAAACGGAGCTTCACAATATAACATCCAAGGATTGTTTGCGATGAACGAAACCGTAACATCTCTCAGCACATTACCAAACCATTTATTAGGCATGGTGTAGCTAAGCGACAACTCTTGCAAACGAATATTGGTAGCACTGTACACATAATAACCGGAGGTTTCATAGTTTCCTGTACCAATCATTTGATAATAAGCCTTCGCGTCTACTCTACCTTGATTTTTTATCAAAGCGCCCCCGGCATCCCGTGCTTCAGCCGAACGTTTGGAAACCCCAAAACGGTCAAGTAAAGCTTCGGTAGAAGAAGTCACTACACCACCAAAGCGTCCGTTAACCAGGAAGTTTAGACCAAAACCTTTGTATGACAATGCATTGCTCCAACCGAGATTGAAATCAGGAGAAGTTTTGCCCAAGTAGACAGGTTCACCTCTTTCCATACCAAATTTACCATCACTTTCTACTGCCACAAATCCTTGACTGTCTTTCTTAAAGAATGTATTGGCATAAATATCATGGATGCTACCGCCTACTTTCAAAATCGTACGCCCTTTGTCTTTCACTACTTCGGGAATATTAATCGGTGAAGTTCCCTCCAGACCTGTCTCATAATTAGTTACCATTTCTTTGATTTTGTTGACATTGCGTGAGAAAATCAAAGTAGAAGAGAAAGACAATCCGTTTTTAAGCTTATCATTATATCCCAATGAAGCTTCCCAACCGCGGTTCTCTACATCACCTGCCTGCAAATAGATTTGCTTGTATCCGGTATACTCGGGAAGTTCGCCCAAGAATGTTTGGTTCTCCGTATTAGAATGATAATAAGTAACTTCCGCACTCAACTTATTCCACAGACGCAAAGTCAAACCAAATTCATATGATTTGGTACGTTCTGCCTTGAAATCGGTGAAAGGATAGATATAGGTAGGATTCAAAAGACCACCCACAAGCGGATCAGTCACCGTACCCGGAGTCAAACCCGAACGAGATATCGGAGCACCTACTCCGGTGACAGAACCACGTACTTTTAAGTAAGAGATAACTTTAGGTAGTTTTACCATTTCAGAAACAATGGCTGATAGTCCTACAGAAGGATAGAAGAAAGATTCTTCGTTGGTATTTACCAAACGAGAATTCCATTCATTACGGCCGGTCAAAGTCAAATAGAGCATGCTTTTCCAACCCAATTCTACGTTGGCAAAGATGGCATGATTACGCATACTGTCACCGCCTCCTTTTTCGGAGATACGTCCATTCTTTGTATCAATATTAGTCGTGGTAAATTTATTGGGGAGCTTAAGTAATGCACCCTTGTATCCCCTTTCCAAAGCCCAATAATTAGAATAACTCCAACCAAGGTTGGCAGCAAGACTGAAATCCTGAATGCGTTTGTTGATATTCAGCATAAAGTCAGCATATTCCTGACGGTCATTATAATTAGTATATCCATAGTGCCCTTTGGTACCTTCTGCAAACTTCTGATCGGAAGAAGCGTAAATCTTACGTTCAAAACTCACATAGGTATCATCCATTCTGAAACGACCTGCCACATTCAACCAATCGGTTATTTTATAAGTCAAGCCCACATTAAACATGTAACGACTCTTTTCATTGGTAGCTACATTGCGATAAGCTGTCCAATAAGGATTTTGAGAAGCATACGTAGACTCACCTACAGGCCAATATTGCACTGGCAAATTACGGCTTTCATTGTAGCGTTCAAAATTCTTTATGTCCTCAAAGTTCTCACCACGTGGAAACAAATAAGCAGCCATCACCGGATTCCAATACTGACCTTGCGAAACCATATTCTTATCTTTTTGCTTCACATACGATGCTCCCAAATCTAGTTGTAACTTATCGTCCAGAAATGTAGAAGTGTTACGAATAGTGAAGTTTAAACGGTCGTATGTGTTATTAGGCACGATGCCATTGGAATTGGTGGATGAAATAGAAGCAAATGTCTGATTCTGCTTAGTTCCCGTAGTCAACGTAAGTGAATTAATGAAATTCGTACCTGTATTGAAGAAATCATGCTTAGGGTCGTAACTTGACGGAGTTGCCAGTTTCTCTCCCCAACTTTCATACATATCTTTCTTGTTTCCATATGTATTTTGAAATTCCGGAGTCATGTACGCTTTGCTAAACTCAGTAGAAGAGGAAAACTGAATAGATAGTTTACCCTCTTTACCTTTTTTAGTTGTTATCAGGATGACACCGTTTGCCGCACTACTACCATACAACGCAGCGGCTGAAGGACCACTCAACACAGAAATACTTTCAATGTCTTCCGGGTTGAAGTCCGCAACGCCTTCTGTACCAGCTTTACCTTCGCCCATAATACCACTGTCTGTACTTCCCATATTGGTGTTGAACAAAGGAATACCATCTACCACATATAAAGCATTGTTATCCCCTTCGATAGATTTTGCCCCACGCATCACAACGCGCGTTGCACCACCGGCACCACTCGCACTCTTATTTATGGTCACACCAGCGATCTTACCATTTAATGAATTCACAAAGTTTGCATCTTTCACAGTAGTCAGTTCGTCACTCTTAATCTGCTGTACATTATAAGACAATGCTTTTTCTGCACGTTTGATACCTAATGCCGTCACCACAACCTCTTCCAGAACCTCTGTATCCTGTTTCATTACAACCTGATAGAAATCTTTTTTTGAAACTGGGATAACCTGAGTGGCATATCCTATATAAGATACTTTAAATTGAGAGTTATCCGGTGCCTTGATGGAGAAGTTTCCGTCAAGATCAGTAATTGTACCAGTAGAACTACCATCTACAGCTATATTCACCCCAATCAACGGTTCCCCTTTTTCATCGGTTACTTTTCCTTTAATGTCTTTCATAGTCTGTACAACAGCAACTGGTTTCTTTTCTGTAATTATAATGTAATTACCTTGAATCTGATAAGCGAAACCTGTTCCTTTTAAGATTGCATCAAGGGCTGTCGGCAACGATGCATTTTGCAGATTAAGATTTACAATTTGCTTTCCCTTCAGTTCGGAATTACTATAGTTAATCGACATTTTTGACTGTTTTTCCACAGTTTTCAAGGCATCAATCACAGAGATGTTTTTTTGCTGGATAGTAATTTTACTATCGTTTTGAGCAAAAGCTTGGGTCTGTATAAGTAATAATAGACTTAAAAAAGTGAGAAAGACCCGCTTATGAGCTATTTGTTCTGCTATTTTTTCGTAAATTTGTAGCATCTTTTTAGTATTAGTTAATTGGTTATTATTCTGGGATCATTTAGAATAGCGTCAATATGCGCTAATATTGAAGAGAATTGATTTCACATCCGGAAGGAACGGGCATTCCTTCCGGATACTTTTTCACATAGCATTTTATTTTTAATAGGTTTTACAACAGGTTTTATTTCTTATTAGTTACATAGCATTTATTTCCTTCAAGTACATAATTTACATCTCCTACCACCTGTGATATAATTTCCATCACTTCTTCCATAGTTGCCTGATTTCGGAAGCGGAAACTATATGTGTTCTTCTTCATACTATGAAGACTATATACAAAAGCATAAGGGAATTTTCGTTCGAGATTAGTGAAAATATCCTCTAAATGCATATTGCTAAAGACCAGTTCACCACGTTGCCATGCCGTCACATCACTAATCTCCGGCAATCGCAAATTATGTTGTTTGGTCTGTTTATTATATATCAATTGCTCGTTGGGGTTCAATATGACATTCGACATCAAATTATTAAATTCTACTTTCACACGACCTTCCAGCAATGTGGCAATCAGTTCATTACTTTCGGGGTAAGCATTTACATTAAACTCGGTTCCTAAAGCTGTAATTTGATAATCATTCGCTTTTACAATAAAAGGATGTTTCTTGTCCGGTTTCACTTTGAAATTAGCTTCGCCAATCAAATACACACTTCTGGTTTCTCCTGTAAATTGATCCGGGTATAATAATGTACTTTTTGAATTTAACATAACATGCGTACCATCCGGCAATGTAAGTTCACGAATTTCTGCTGTCGGTATAAAACATTCAACTAAATCTTTTTCCGGCCGATCCTTTTCCAACATTAGATAAATAGAAACGGATGAGACTGCTAACAAGAAAATAGCCGCTGCTCTCCATATAAGCAACTGATAATTTCTATGAGAAGTTTCAGACTGTATTCCCAAATTCTGTTGCATCCGGCGTATTGATTGTTGCATTCCATCAGGAATTCTTTGTTCCCCGGCTTGTTTCCATAGCTCACGAAGAGCCTCATTCTTTTCATCAACATGATCCTCGTCAGCCAACCACTGTTGTACTTTCTTCTGTGTTCCGGCTGAATAACTATTATGACCGAACAATTCTACGAGTTGCTGAATATAATTTTTCATGAATCTTTTTCTTTCTTTTTTGGGCTTTATACACTAAATACAACTACTACATACATACTACTTAAAAATATCAGAGAAAAAAAATAAAAAAGAGAAGTACTTTCTTTAATTCTATCAATGCCAAGTAAACCTGATGCTCTATTGTACGAATGGAAACATCAAGTTTATCAGCTATTTCTTTATGACTTAATCCCCTGAAACGACTAAGTTCGAATATCAACCTCCGACGCTTCGGCATTTTCTCCAGGGTGAGCTGAATAATCATCAACATCTCCTTATAATACACGTTATTCAAGATCTCTTCCTTTTCTGTTAATTCATAAAGAAGAGTCTTCTCTATAACTTCCGACTGATATTCCTGTTCTACCTGTTGATGTTTAAAGATATTCAGAACTATATTTCTAGTCATTATAAAAATATAATTGTCTAGTTCTTTATCCAGCCACAACTCAGGCTGCAACCAGAGCTTACAGAAAACATCTTGAGCCACATCTTCTGCATCCGCTTCCGATTTTAGCAGCATTTGAGCAAAGTTCTTTACCTTCGGAAAATTCACAGTGAAAAACCTCTGAAACTTTAATTCAATCTGCCTGTCATTATTCTCCATCTCTCTAGTATTTTTCAGTGTTAGCGGTTAAATCAAATATTACATATATTTAGGTCTAAGGAATGATTCAATAT
>ERZ780149.3721-NODE-3721-length-12463-cov-3.165941_pt1 | contig 12463 bp, 14 predicted proteins | sample MGYA00511367_ERZ780149 | MGnify/ENA primary metagenome ERZ780149 (study PRJEB29588, sample SAMEA2153852) | human gut metagenome | biome: human gut; feature: human-associated habitat; material: faeces | place: Denmark | collected 2008/2010 ...
ATACTCAGCAGCGGCAGGGGAAATATGCGGGTCAAGTCCGCTGCCCGGGCAGGTCACAAGGTCAACGGGGATTGCCGTTTCGTCCATATCGGGGTTCGCCTCCCACAGTTTTTCCACACGCTCTTTCACCAAAGCCTCATATTCCTCGCTTGCCGGGGAAAGATTGGACGGTGCAGCATACATCAAAGTTTTTCCGTTTTCGTCCTTGTAGGTTGAAACATCAATATTCATAATGCGCCCCCACATATGTCCGTCATCCGTATACTGCTGACCGAGCAGCTCACAGCCGTACTTTTTTCGTCAACCTCAATAATACTTCCGTTTGCTTTATCAGTAAAAATAAGCTGTGTAATGCCTGTTACAACATCTGTGTAAACAACGCCGCAGAGCAATGTGAATATAAGAAAAATTATTGCCGCTCTCGGCAGTACATTTTTTAATGTTTTCATTGTAAAACCTCCTTATGCAAGCCCGAAAAGGACTAACAGCATATCAATCAGCTTAATGAAGATAAAGGGTGCCGCAAGCCCACCGAGGCCGTAAATTAACAGGTTGCGGGACAAAAGTTTGCCGGCGGGAAACTCGCGGTATTTAACGCCCTTAAGCGCCAGCGGAATAAGCGCAATAATAATCAGCGCGTTGTAAATTATTGCCGATAAAACAGCGCTTTGCGGGGAATGAAGTCCCATAATGTTAAGTGCCGAAAGCCCCGGATAAAGTCCCATAAACAAGGCGGGGATAATGGCAAAATACTTTGCAACATCATTGGCTATTGAGAAGGTGGTCAGACTGCCCCTTGTCATCAAAAGCTGTTTGCCGATGCGGACAATATCAATTAGTTTTGTGGGCGATGAATCAAGGTCAACCATATTTCCCGCTTCTTTTGCCGCCTGTGTGCCGGTGTTCATCGCAACCGCCACATCAGCCTGTGCAAGCGCAGGAGCGTCGTTCGTGCCGTCACCCGTCATTGCCACAGGGTGTCCCTTGCTTTGAAAATCGCGTATCATCTGAAGTTTGCCTTCGGGCGTTGCTTCGGCAAGGAAATCATCCACGCCCGCCTCTGCCGCAATAGCGGCGGCGGGCATCGGGTTATCACCTGTAATCATAATGGTTTTTATACCCATTTTACGAAGATCTGCAAACTTCTCTTTTACGCCCTGTTTGATAATGTCTTTCAGATGAATAACGCCTAAAATCTTATGGTTTTTCGCAACAATAAGGGGCGTACCGCCGTTGTTGGCAATCTCTTTAACGATTCGATCGCATTCTTCAGAATAAACGCCGCCGTTTTCGGTTACATATTCCTGCATGGTGTCGGCGGCTCCCTTGCGGATTTCGTTGCCGTCATAATCTACGCCGCTCATACGGGTTTTCGCCGTAAAGGGGATAAAGGTCATATTCTTGTCGGAAAGCTCTCTGCCCCGAATACCGAATTTTTCCTTTGCCAGAATCACTACTCTTCTGCCCTCGGGGGTTTCATCTGCAAGAGAGGATAGCTGTGCCGCATCGGCAAGTTCCTGTTCGCTTGCACCCATTGAAAACCTTTGGAAAGGCATTGAGCAAGGACAATCGGTTGATATGCTGACTGAGTGTCTGCATAAACGACAAGCAGAAAAAGAGGAATTAGAAACTCAGCTTGCTATTGAGAACAACAAGAAAATCTGCCTATCCGAATCGCAGATTTTAGCCTTTCTTGATTATGTGTGCGAAATGCCGCTTGATGACTTTAATAAGCGCAGAGCGATTACCAATATATTCGTTCAATCCATCTACTTGTATGACGATCATTTCACCCTAATTATCAACGCAAGTAAGAAGCCTTTGAGCATCGAGAATATCCCGCTTGATGATATTGAGGAAGCTTTTGAGGGCGAAAATACCGAAACGGAGGGGTGTTCATCCTTGATGACACCTGCTCCACCAGCGTGCCGCCGGAGCCAATCCGAACAAGTCTGTACAAGGCTAAGACTTGTACCACGGGACATAGGTTTGGGTGCTTTGCGGTATGTTCCACCAAAAAGAACGAAGTGAAAACTTCGTTCTTTTTTATACAATCCGAAGGATTGGTATGTAATCTCGCGTAAGCGAGTATATAATCTTCGCAGGCGTATGACATCACCTTTTAGCGCGTATTTTATTAGGATTTATAATTTATAAAATAAACTAAAGTAAATTTATAACCCCACAAAAAATATCCGCCCACAATTAAGCGGACGGAAAATAATCGTATGTTATCAATTCAAACCGTAACTGTCGCCGATAGACTGTTCTTAACATTATCATAAATTCGGTTTGATATAGAACAAATTTTTTCTGCTTCATCTTCACCGCAGGTATGCAATTTTTTATTTTTGGGCAAACCCCAAACATTGAAAATTTTCGGACCGATCCACTCATTTTGCCGGCAACCGTTAAAAATGCCGTAAATTAGGTTAAGTGAAGCTTTTTTAGGCGAAATAAAGATAATCTTCATAGGAAGCTTTATAAGCTTAAAAATGATTTTAGGATAGTGTGCGGTAATGTTAGTAAGTGTAATTCCCGGGTGAACTACCGACAGTGTGCAATCGTTTGCAAAAAGGCCGTACAAACCAAAGGTCAAATAACGCTTTGCGTTTCCGTAAACCTTGCTTGCTTGTCTTGTATTGCTGAAATCAATGTCATTTTCATTTATTTCGGAATAGTTATGCGCTATACTGCTTACGGCAACAATTCTGCCGTTTTATTGTTTAATAAACGGTGCGAGTTCGCGCGCTATGTAATAGGGCGATACAAAATTTATTTGAAAAACATTGTCATAGCCGGAGTCGCATTTGTGACGCGGAATTTTGTAGGCACCGGCGTTAAGTATTAAGTAATCGACAGAAGATTTTTTAAGCAGTTCGGTAACCGCTTTAACCTGAACAAAATTTTCAAGGTCAAGCGTTATGTGCTCTGCCTTTAAATTAGGATATTTTGCCTTTAAACCGTCTATTAAGCGATAAGATTTTTCGGAATTACGGTCAAGGCATATAATATCTGCGCCGAGATATGCCAAAAAATCGCAAAGTGCGCTGCCGATACCACCGGTAGCGCCTGATATTGCGACTGTTTTATTTTGTAAAGAAGAAAAATTTTTATTAAGCCAATTATAATAATTCATATTACTTTATTAACCTATACTGCTTCGATTTTAAAACATCGGAAAGTATTTTTTCGTCGGTAATTCGAATGTCTGATTCAATGCCTGCACGGCATACAAGCTCGACGGTATGCGCGTCTGCTCCCGAAAGCGAAATTAAACTTGGGTTATTTTCGGCAAATTTTTCTGCCTTAAGGTTTTCTTCGGGCTTATTGCAGTGATTATAAACTTCAATTCCGTCAATACAATCTAAGGGCAATGTACGGGGATTTATAATATATCCCCTATCTCTGTAAGGGTGTGCCTGTATGCACACGGCACCGAAGTCATGAAGTGCTTTGTACCAAGTTTCGGCGGTGTGATCTGACAGCAAATTAGGGTTATCGTATAAAAACTGCGGTGTTATTCCGTAACACAAAATTTCAAGACCGTCAAACAAGTTCTCCTCTATACCGAACAAGATGTCTAAATTGTATTTCTCGGCGGCTTTTTTACATTCGAGGTAATCTTCTTCATATTTTTTTATAAAATCATTATAGGGCAAATTTCGGTCGATTCCGCTGTTACCTTTGTAAAAATGATTTGTAACCACACAACCGCTGTATCCGCCGGAATAAAGGCTTTCGACAAGCTCAGCAGGTGACATCACGGCACATGCACTGCACGGTGAGGTGTGAGCATGCATTTGATATTTATATTTCATCTATTGGCACATCCTGATTATGAAAAATCTAAAACTAATGAATTATTGTTTACACCGGCAGATAATTTTCGGCTTGAAGATATGTTTTCGGTAATAATCATATCGACAACCTTAGTTTCGATTTCACGGCGAATAATATTACGCAGTTCGCGTGCACCAGTTTTTGTGTTATCGCATTTTTGCGCAATATATCTGCTTACATTATCGTCAAAAATAAAGTCGATATTGCGCTCTGATAATGCTGTTTTAAGCTCGTTGAGCATAATAACGGCAATTTTTTGCAGTGCGTCGGCAGATAACGGTTCAAAAACTACAATTTCATCAACACGGGCAATGAATTCGGGACGCAAAAATTCGCGCAAGGCTTTAATCGCCTTTTCTTTAGACGCTTCGGCAACCGTTTTTGCAAAGCCCAAAAGATTTTCACTGTTTTCACTGCCAGCGTTAGAGGTCATAACAATAATTGTGTTTTCAAAGTTAACTGCCCTACCCTGCGCGTCGGTTATTCTGCCCTCGTCGAGAATTTGTAACAGTATATTTAATACATCAGGGTGAGCTTTTTCGATTTCATCAATCAAAATAACCGAATACGGCTTTCTGCGAACCTTTTCGGTGAGCTGACCCGCTTCATCATAACCGACATATCCGGGAGGTGCGCCTATAAGGCGTGACACCGAGTGCTTTTCCATAAATTCGGACATATCAAGGCGAATAAATGTTTCGGGGGTATCAAACAGCTGTTCAGATAAAACCTTTACAAGCTGAGTCTTGCCCACACCCGTGGGACCTACAAATATAAAAGACGCGGGGCGGCGCAAAGCACTTGTTTTAACCCTTGAGCGTTTAACTGCGTCAGCCACAAGCTTTGTAGCTTTTTCCTGACCGATAATCTGCTCATTAAGTCGGTCTTCAAGGTGTGCAAGCTTTGAAAGCTCGTTCTCTTCGATTTTTGATGCGGGAATACCCGTCCACATTTCTATAACCTTGGCAAGGTGGCGTTCGCCTACGGTGTTGTTTGCGGCAAGCTCGCAAAGACTTTCTGATTTTTTTCTGTATTGCTCAATACTTGACTTTAACATTGCCCGCTTTTCATAATCGGTATTCTCAATATCAGATTCAAGAGCATCAAGCTGTGCCGAATACTCGGCAATCTTTTTGTTTGTCGTATAAAGCTCGTCAATGGCAGTGTTTTCAAGGCTTGCACAAGCGCAAGCCTCATCAAGCAAATCGATTGCCTTGTCGGGCAAAAAACGGTCGGTTACATATCTTTCGGAAAGATAGACTGCTTTTTTTACAATTTCATCCGAAACGGTTACAGAATGATAGCCCTCATAATACGACTTAATACCGAGCATAACATTAACCGCATCGGTTATCGAGGGTTCTTCAACCGTAATTGGTTGAAAACGGCGCTCAAGCGCAGCGTCCTTTTCGATATATTTACGGTATTCTTTAAAGGTGGTGGCACCTATAACCTGAATTTCACCGCGTGACAGTGCAGGCTTTAAAATATTCGCCGCGTTCATTGAACCTTCGGCAGAATCACCTGCGCCGACAAGATTATGAATTTCGTCGATGAAAAGAATAATATTGCCTGCGTCCTTTACCTCTTCAATAAGACCCTTTACCCTGCTTTCAAACTGACCTCGGAATTGCGTGCCCGAAACAAGTGACGTAAGGTCAAGCAAAAGTATTTCTTTATCAAGAAGTCTTGCAGGTGCGGTGCCGTTGACAATTTTTAGGGCTAAGCCTTCGACAATAGCGGTTTTTCCGACGCCGGGCTCACCTATAAGGCACGGGTTGTTTTTAGAACGGCGCGATAGTATTTGAAGCATACGGTCAAGTTCTTTTTCACGGCCTATAACGGTATCAAGCTTGCCTTCTTTTGCACGCTGAGTAAGATTATTGCAATACTGCTCGGTAAAGCGGCGTTTTTTCTTTTTAGGCTTGTCGCTTTTGGTATTGCTTGCGTCTGTCTTTTCGCTTGTATTACCTTGTGAACCGCCGAAAAGATTTTTGATAAACGGTATTGCAGGTGCAGTTCCTAAATCAAAGGTACCGTCATTCAATGCTTCATCGTCTATGTCTATATCATCGGCTGACATTGCTTCTAAAAATTGGTTACTCATCTGTTCAATGTCTTCGTCAGATATATTCATACTCTTGAGCATATCGTCTACGGGTTTTATACCGAGCTCTTTTGCGCAGGCAAGGCACAAGCCCTCGGTTTCACCGTTTGGATCAAGCGGATTGGACATAAAGACCACAGCAGGCCTTTTTTTACATTTTGAACATAATTTCATTTGCTATAAGACTCCTTGATTTGCCGTATAAAAATTTAAATAAAGGGAGAAAATCCCGCTAAAAACTTAAATATATACGAAGATTGAATTGCATCGTATGTAAAAATCAAAAATCCGTTTTTTGTAAAAGATATGATAAGTGTTATAATCATACAAAATACAACGGCCAAAGCTACGCCCTTTACAAGACCTAAAATTCCGCCGAGCGTTTTGTTGATAGTGCCGATCAGGCTGAAGCTGAACAGCTTATTGATATATTTGGCGGCTATTTTAACAACAAAAATCAAAGCCACAACCAATATTACCGATATCAAAACAGAAAGCAGTTTTGTAATAACAGGCTTTGCAAAAGAATTTGATACCGAATCGGCAAGTTCGGTAACGCCGTTTGCCGTTTCAATTTCAACCTGCTGTGAAATATTTTCTTTTGAAAGACCTAAAAAATTACTTTCGGTGACAAATGAAGGCATTTTTTGCCAAACTGCGTCAACAGCGTCTGATGCGGTATTTGCCGTGTCGGTTGAAACATTTTCAACCGTCTTTACAATAACGGGCTCAACCATTTTACCATAAACGGCAGATGCAATTGGTGAACTGAATGTAAACGCTATAAAAATAGCGGCAACAAAACCCACAACTTCAACAAGTGTTCGTACAAAGCCTTTTTTTGCCGATATAAACACCGTTATTAAAATTATTAAAACAAGAATGGCGTCAAGAATGTATGACATATTATGCTACTCTCCCTTTTCAATGTTGTTTTTCAGTATTTGATTTTCATTTATCAATGCTAAAGAGTTGAATCCGATAACCTCAATTTTTACGGCGCCGTAATCACACGGAGCTTCGCGCAAAACATTGCCCTTTTTATCGAGTATATACACCGTATTATCGCATATATAATAAATTCTGTTTTTTGAATATACAATGTCGGTAATAATTCCGTTTATTTTAAATTCGCAAATTTTTTCACCTTTTTTGGAGATTAAAACAACCGTATTGTCACTGCGGTCATTAGCGCGGTTAAAAACGATTAAAGTACCTTTTTTTGAAGCGCGGCAAATATTTATTTCGCCCGAAGCTGAAATTTCGGAAGTAGTAAATTTTGACCAGCCTATATATTTGTATTTATTATCGGTTACAACCGATATTCCGTTACCTGTGTCTTTAAGCGACAGCACAACCGAAGAATCAAGTTCTAATGTAAAAAGCGGGTCAACCAATTTAAAGTTAAATACCGAAACCTTTGAAGAATAACGGCCGGAAACGGCGTTTAGGGTTGAAATAGCAAATTTGTCACCCGAAGAATTAAGTAAAACATTGTTAACAATATCTTTAGCAGAATTCCATGTGTAAATCGGTTTGCAGTTTTTATCATAAAAGTTTACCGCAGAAGTATAGCGATCTGAGTGTGTAACAACCGCAATTTTACCCGAACGCGAGATTACTGCGTTAATAATTTCATCTTCGGCGGCAATCGAATTTATTTGTCCGCTTAAATTGTATATATACAAATTTTTACCGCCTTGGTCAAAAACCAAAGCTCTGGTTTCGGAAACCGAAATAATAGGATTTGAAAAACCGTGCAATTCGGAGAAAATCTTTTTGCCGTTGTTTGAATAGGCCGAAATATTTGTATCGGAAAGCACATAGTAATATGAGCCGTTAGATACGGTATTTAAAACGGCTGAACCCGAAACGTTTGCGGGGTAAGTGCCGTTACCTATGAGTGAAAAGGTATTTACAATGTTTTCAAACAGAGATACCGGTAAAATAACTGAAAGTAATACCGACACGGCAAGCAAAACAGCGAACACCGAAATAACAATGTTAATTCTACGCCTTCGCTTAAGCTTTGCACCGCGTACAACCTTTATATCATTTTCGGGCAGAACGCTTTTACGCTCTTTTTTTGAACTGCTCATTATTATGTCATTGCTGACATTTGGTTTTTTACTCTTTGATTTAAAGCCTCTGCGGAATTTTTTTCTTTTATAATCCGGCAATGTTACACCCCTTTCTGTCAGTAATAAACCTTATAAAGCACAAGCCCTAACGCGGGCAAGGTTTCGCCGGCATAGGATCTGTCAAGTGTTTTGAATACCTTGTTACAGCAATCGGCGTCAAGCCGTTTATAGCCGACTGCCAACGCGGTACCCGCAAGAATACGAACCATATTATACAAAAAACCGTCTGCGGTTATTTTAAAATGAATGTTATTTTCTTTGGTAAAGACGGTACATTCACTCACGGTCCTCACAGTGTTTTCGACTGTTCTTTTTGAGCTTGAAAAGCCTGCAAAATCATGCGTGCCGATAACATTACTGCAAAATTCATTCATAAGGTCGATGTCAGGCTTATTTTCAATATGCAGCATATATCTTGATTTAAATGGGTTTATTGCTCCCGAATACATGGAATAAATATATGTTTTACCCTTAGAATCGTATCGTGCATGAAAATCCGAATTAACCTCACTGTAATCAATTACAGAAATATCATTTGGCAACAATGAATTCAAACCCTTTAAAAAAGCATTTCCCGGGAAAACTTCATCACAGTCGAGATGACAGACAAATTCACAGGCGTGCACACCTGCATCTGTGCGGCTGCAACCGGTAACCGACGGTCGATACCCGAAAAGCTTTTCAAGCGAGTCCTGCAATGCTTGTTGAATTGTAATTCCGTTAGGCTGAACCTGCCAACCGTGGTAATCGGTGCCGTCGTATGAAATTGAAAGCTTAATTCTTTTCAAATAAACACCTCATATAGTTTACAGTAAAATATTTAAAATAATTACAAACGCGCAAATTACTGCCGTTATTAAAATGGCAAGTGCGTCGATTAGGGTGTATTTCAGCTGTTTCATTCGCTGCCTGCCTTCGCCGCCGTTATAGCAACGGCATTCCATCGCCTCTGCCAATTCATACGCTCGTCGCACGGATGATACAAGCAACGGAATCAAAATAGGTATAAGCGCTTTGATTTTGTCAATAAGTTTTCCGTTTTCAAGGTCGGCTCCGCGGGCTTTTTGAGCGTTCATTATCTTTTGTGTTTCCTCAATAAGCGTGGGTATAAATCTGAGAGCTATTGTCATCATCATAGCAAGTGTATGAACCGCATTTTTCAGCCCGATAAGGCTTAACGGTGACATAAGGTTTTCAATAGCGTCGGTAAGATCGTTAGGCGTTGTTGTATAGGTAAGCACGGCGCTTATAACAATGAGCAACAATATTCTTAAAGCCATATATGCGGCTCGGTCAACAGCGCCTGTGGTTATTGAAAGCTTCCAAAAAGAGAGCAACACCTTTCCGCCGTTATTATAAAACAAATTTATAATCATCGTAAAAATGATTATAGGTAAAATTGCCTTAAGATTTTTTAAATATAACCTTATAGGAACCTTTGAAAGGGCGATAATCGTAAATACAAAAATCGAAACAATACCAAGCTGCGGCCATCCGCCCGAAACAAATATAAACACGATAATAACAAGCAACAGCAAAAGCTTTGTGCGCGGATCAAGTTTATGAATTAAGGAGTCGCGTTCAAAATACTGACCGAATGTAATGTCTTTAAGCATTTATATCCGCCTCCTTTTTAACAGAAAGCAGATAATCAACCGCTTTTTTAACCGTAAAAATATTGTCGGGAACATCTATCCCCTTTTCCTTAAGCGATAGCATAACCTGAGTTACTATAGGAACATTGAGACCTATGCTTTTAAGAAAGCTATGCTGTTTGAAAACATTTTCGGTTGTGTCAAAAAGAACTAACTCGCCCTTGTTCATAACAATGAGCTTATCGGCAAGAACCGCCATATCTTCCATATTGTGTGATATTATTAAAACGGTTGCGTTGTACTTTTGGCGATAGTCGGAAATCATTTTTATAACATCATTTCTGCCCTTTGGGTCAAGCCCCGCAACCGGCTCGTCAAAAACAATAATTTCGGGTTGCATTGCCATAACTCCCGCAATTGCTACACGGCGTTTTTCACCGCCCGACAAATCAAAGGGAGATTTTTCAAAATACTCTTTTTTAATTCCTACCAATTCGCATATATCGATTATACGCCTGTTGATTTCTTCCTCGTTAAGTCCCATATTTTTAGGACCGAAGGCAATATCTTTGTAAACGGTGTCTTCAAAAAGCTGATATTCGGGATACTGAAAAACCAAACCCACCCGCGAACGAATTGTTTTAATCTCTTTGGGTTTTTCCCAGATGTTTTGATTTTCTAAAAGAATTTCACCGTCTGTCGGCTTTAAAAGTCCGTTAAGATGTTGAACGAGTGTCGATTTTCCCGAACCGGTGTGACCTATTATTCCGACAATTTCACCCTTTTCAATGCTGAAATTTACATTTTTTACGGCATCGGTTTTAAATGGGGTGTTATCACCGTAAATATGGGTAAGATTTTTAACTTCAAGAATTGGCAATTTTAAATTTCCTCCAAATGAATCGCATCGTAAATTTTTTGTGCTGATTCTTCTATAGAAATAACATCGGTCGAAATATTCATTCCGCCCTGTTTTAATGCATAAAGCAGTTCTGTTGTTTGCGGCACATCAAGACCTACATCTTTTAACAGTTTAATATTGCTGAAAATACTTTTCGGTGTGGAATCCGCAACAATAGCTCCGTCATTCATAACTATTACTCTGTCGGCGTCAACCGCCTCTTCCATAAAATGAGTGATTAAAACCACGGTAATATTGTTTTCACGGTTAAGCTTTTTTATGGTTGAAATTATTTCTGCCCTACCCTTTGGGTCAAGCATTGCGGTAGGCTCATCAAGCACTATACACTCGGGTTTCATTGCTATTATTCCCGCAATGGCTATGCGCTGTTTCTGACCTCCCGATAAGTTATGCGGTGTAGATTTGCGAAATTCATACATATCCACAGCCTTTAAAGCTTCGTCAACCTCTGCGCGTATTGTCGCGGGGTCATGACCTAAATTTTCGGGGCCGAAAGCAACATCTTCTTCAACAATTGACGCAACCAACTGATTGTCAGGATTTTGAAACACAAGACCGACTCTTCGTTTTGTTTCAATTTCATACTGTGGATCCGAAGTGTTGATTTCATCAATTAAAACTTCACCGCAACTGGGTTTATATAAACCGTTCAACAGTTTAGCAAGGGTAGATTTGCCCGATCCGTTATGCCCTAATATAACGGTAAAACTTCCGCGCTCGATATTTAAACTGAAATCTTTTATAACGGCATTTTTCTGTTCGCCGTCTTCGTATTCAAATGTTATGTTTTTAACTTCAATAATGTTATCCATTTATTCCGTCCAAATTGTTGTATTGCCGCAGGGTAATACAATGTCACGCTTTGTAACCTTTAAGCCTATTTCTTCGGTAAATATTTTTCCTTTGTTTTTAGGGGCTATACAACTTTTTACCATATAATTAAGTATTGTCGGCGAAAGACCGCCTGTGTAAGAATTCAAAAAGAAAAACAACGGTTTGTCGCTCAAAATTTTACCTACATTTGTAAGCAGCTCGAAAAGCTGCTGTTCTAATTTCCAAATTTCACCGTTAGGTCCCCTGCCGTATGACGGCGGGTCCATAATAACGGCGTCATATCTATTGTTTCGCCTGATTTCACGTTTTACAAATTTAATGCAGTCATCGACAAGCCATCTGACATTTTTGTCGGCAACCTTTGATGCCGCAGCGTTTTCCTTTGCCCAAGAAACCATGCCCTTTGAAGCGTCAACATGCGTTACTTTTGCTCCTGCCTTAAGGCATGCTACGGTAGCACCGCCGGTATAGGCAAATAGATTAAGCACAGAAATATCACGGTCTGCCTCGGTTATAAGCCTTTGCGCAAGCTGCCAGTTAACCGCCTGCTCAGGGAACAAACCCGTGTGTTTAAAACCCATAGGTTTAAGCCTGAAAACTAAATCATTATAGTTAATGCTCCAAACATCGGGCACCTTTTTTTTGACTTCCCAATAACCTCCTCCGCTGTTTGAGCGGTGATACACTGCGTGCGGGCTGTTCCAACGGTCATCAAGGTGACCTTCGCTCCATATTACCTGCGGGTCGGGGCGAATCAGAATAATATCGCCCCAGCGCTCAAGGCGTTGACCGTTATCGGCATCTATAAGCTCATAATCATTAAAATCGTTTACGGTTCTCATTAAAAAATCCTTTTACAAAAGTGATTGTTGTGCACTGCTGTTTTTTATTCCGAGATGGTCATAAGCCGATTGAGTAACACATCTGCCGCGAGGCGTGCGCGTTAAAAATCCTATTTGCATAAGATACGGCTCATAAACATCTTCAATAGTAACTGCTTCTTCGCCTACAGCCGCCGCCA
>ERZ780149.3722-NODE-3722-length-12458-cov-11.861001_pt1 | contig 12458 bp, 18 predicted proteins | sample MGYA00511367_ERZ780149 | MGnify/ENA primary metagenome ERZ780149 (study PRJEB29588, sample SAMEA2153852) | human gut metagenome | biome: human gut; feature: human-associated habitat; material: faeces | place: Denmark | collected 2008/2010 ...
CTGTTATGACCTAGGGGACACCCATAGGGGGTATTAAATTTTAACATTATCTTTACATTTTCTTTACAATACATTTACAAAATATTTACAATATTTTTTGCAAAAACACTTGACAAAATATACAAAAAAATGTTAAAATGTTCACAGATAGGAAATAAGAAACTATCACAAAAAATACTTTTAGAGAGGTATAAAACAATGAAACAAACTGAAATTGAAAAGAAAATCGGTGATATTTTAGACGAGTTGCACCGCCTAACACTAGACATCATAGAACTGAAACGGGCGACTATATCACTACGTTATCACGCTTTCGACTACTTGACAGACTACGACGACAATTTACTTGATACGACTTTCAAGAAGTTAGAAAAAATAACCGACATTTTACTTGATTTATAAAACCAAAGGGCACGCCGTCCGCCCAAAAGGACGGCAAAAACAAAATATAAAGGGGGTTGCAATTATGGCAACAATATTGAAAGGGACAAAGGCAAACACATTTTATAATAGTTATTTTAGAGTAGTGCATAGATATGGATATAGAAATGTACGGGACGTTTATAGAACCCCGTCGGGTAGTAAATTATATGCCGAAAGCCGCATTTTCGACGATATGAAAAGAATAGACAACAGTATCGAAAACGCGTATACATTAGGTTATACAGTTATAGGCTATAATTGCAGTACGTTTTCAGCAGCATATAAAATAATGGACACAGCGGACAGTAATAAAGGTATTGCCGTGATTTACTACACGGCATATAATACTTATATAATACCCCTTGAAAAGTTCAGCGAGTACGCCGACGAAATTACAAAAGCGGTGCGGGCATAGCCCCGCACTCCCCCACGGGGTAGGCGTGTACAAAATTTGAAAAATATTTTGGAAAATATTTTGTAAAATCGCTTGACAGCATTTGTAATATATGATATAATAAACGTATCAAGGGTGAGGGTAACGGAGAAAGGCAACGCAAGCAAATTAAAATTAAATTAAATTAAATGCTTCATACGTTGGGCATAACAGCGTACAACCAGCCTTTCAAGGGCAAATTAAATTACTGGGTGGCGAAGCCAACGCCAAAGGAAATTAAATTATGACACAATATAACACGAAGTACTATGCACCGATTTTCGGCAAAGAAGAAACACAAAGCCTTGAAAAGTTTGCAAGCCTTGTTGAACGTGGTCGCATTAAACCCGAAGTAAACACGAAAGACGTTGCAATTAAAATCATTAAAGGCGAATACACGGGAGATTTTTCCGAAATGATTAAACCCAAACAGTTCTCGGAGGCAACACTTGAAAAACGTTATCAAGCAGCGTTACAAAAGCTGAACACAAAATACGGAAAATAAATGTGAGGTAAATATGGGAAAAGAAACGCTTGCAAAGTACCTAAACAAAAAACGTATACAGTTAAATGAAACGCTAAATGAACTTAAAGACGTTAAACTTTCAGATAACTTTACGGAAAGAGTAGACAGAGATATTGAGAGGGCAGAAGCCCAACTTGACGTCGTTATGGACGTAATCAGAATATGCGCCAATAGAGGCAGATTTTAATAGGGGGATATAAAAATGGAAAACATTAAGCAAATCGTATTGCACGCACAAGAAGTAAAGAACGGAGCAGCAAAGTTTATATCTTGCAACGCCGAAATAAACGAAAAATGGTACAAAGTCAAATTTACCAAGACTTGCCCGAAAGTACCCCACGAAAGAGGGTTATATGACTTGACAGTTTCAGTAGACGATTTGAGCCTTGAAAAGGGTAAACCGTACGTAAACAAGCAAGGCAAGAAAGCAGTATCCAACGACGTTTTGTGGGTTCGCAACTGCATTGAACTTCGCAAATACACCGAAGAAGATTTTGCAGAAGCCAACCGCCAGCAAATGGCTGAAATCTTTGGAGATTAACAATGCGTGGCAGCCAGTTTATGACCGACGACGAACTTCGTAGCGAAATCAAACGAATAACACGCAACGTTCAACGTAGAGTAGAAAAAATAGAAAAACTGGGCGACGAAAATGCCGTGCAAGACGCAGCAAAAGTCTTTCGGGAGTATCAAAAAGAACTTCCGAAAGACTTGAAGAAAGTCGTTAAGACCACAGATTTAGTGCGTTACTACCGTAGAGCAAAAGGGTTGAACGACTTAAAAACTTCAACGCTTCGGGGCGCAACGTCTGCTATGGAAACAATAGGCAAAGTGCGTAAATATTTGGACACTTTGTCAGAGGAAAAACGTAAGAGTTTTTGGAAAGCATACCACAAGTTCTACGAGTATAGCAACGACGAAAGTTATAAATACGAAGTTATGGCAGAAACTTTGCACGACACTATGAGCGGAGAGGACGTTGAAACCATAGTAGAAAATCTTATCAAAAAATACGACGAGGCACAGATAGAGGCAAGCGATTATGGTGGAACAGACGAAGCAATCAGAATATCTTTCACCAAGCGACTGCGTAAACTTTCAGACTTCGAGTAGTATTTTATGCGACATTAACTTCGTAAGAAAAAAGGATATAAAATACGCCAACGTCCCGTGCGTGTTCGACATTGAAGCCTCGTCATTTTACGAGGGAGAGGAAAAGCGTTGTACAATGTATGCGTGGGTGCTTGGCATAAACGGACGGTGCACGAGGGGCAGAACGTGGGACGAGTTTCTTGAACTGATAAATAAAATCGTAGACAAGTACGAGTTATCAGACAAACGCCGAATGATAATCTACGTTCACAACCTCGCGTACGAGTTCCAGTGGTTCAAAAAATACTTCAAATGGTCAAAGGTGTTCGCCCTTGACACACGGAAACCGATTTATGCCGTTACGACTTGCGGTATTGAGTTTCGGTGCAGTTATCTGCTTTCGGGGTATTCGCTTGCCGTACTAGGTGAAAATCTCGCCAAGTACAAAGTCCAGAAAAAAGTCGGGGACTTGGACTATCGCCAAATACGGCACAGCGAAACACCGCTAACAGACAAAGAATGGGGTTATATATTGAACGACGGGCTAGTAGTAATGGCACATATTCAAGAGGAAATAGAACGCTTGGGAAACATAGCCAAAATACCCTTGACAAAAACGGGGTATGTGCGTAAGTTATGCCGTGAAAAATGTCTGCAAGGTGAAGACGGCAAAGAGTATGTAAAACGTATTCGCAAGTTGACAATGACACCCTTTGACTACAAGCAGTTGAAGCGGACGTATAGCGGGGGTTTCACACACGCAAATATAAACTACGTTGGCAAAGTGGTTAACAATGTGCACAGTTTCGACTTTTCTTCTTCTTATCCAGCCGTTATGTTGTCTGAAAAATATCCAATGTCAAAGGCAATGCACACCAAGATTACAAGCGAAGAACAGTTAGAAAATTACTTGAAAACATTTTGCTGTATGTTCGATTGCAAGTTTCACAATATACGGTCAATAGTTTCTTTTGAAAACTACCTATCATTGTCGAGGTGTAAAGGGGTGGTAAACCCCATTGTGAACAACGGTAGAGTGGTGGAAGCAGACGAGTTGATTGCTTCGGTTACGGAACAAGACTTTAACATAATAGCCCAAATGTATGAGTGGGACTATATTGAGATAATCAACTTCAAGTATTATTATAAAGGGTACTTGCCAAAAGATTTTATCCTAACTATATTGCAACTATATAAGGACAAAACCGAGTTGAAAGGTATCGAAAGTAAAGTTGTGGAGTATATGGTATCAAAAGGTATGATAAACTCGTGCTATGGTATGTGCGTAACTGACCCGTGTAGGGACGAAAACACATACGAGGATAGTTGGACAGTAACCAAACCAGACCTTGACGAAACAATCGAAGCGTACAACAAAAACAGACAAAGGTTCTTATATTACCCGTGGGGAGTTTGGGTAACTGCCTACGCAAGACACAATCTTTTCACGGGAATATTAGAGTTCAAAGACGACTATGTATACAGCGATACCGACAGTATTAAGGTTGTAAACATAGAGAAGCACAAGCAATATATAGAAAATTATAACAAAAAGATAACGAAGAAAATCAAAGAGTGTTTGGGGTATTATGGCATTGACGAAACAATGGCACGTCCGAAGACTATAAAGGGAATAGAAAAACCGCTTGGCGTGTGGGACTATGAGGGTATGTACGATAGGTTCAAAACACTTGGAGCGAAGCGGTATATGACAGAGGTAGACGGAAATCTCTCGATAACAATCGCTGGCGTTGCGAAAAAAGCAGGTTTGGAATATTTGAAGCACGTTTACGGAAGTAACGACAATATATTCGAGGCTTTTCAAGAGGACTTGACTTTCCCAGCCGAGTATGATTGCTACGGAGAGGCGAAGAACGGAAGCGGAAAATTACTACATACATATATTGATAGCACTATGCAAGGTACAGTTATAGATTACTTGGGCAATAGTTATAAATACTATGAGGGTAGTGGAATACATTTAGAAAATACAGAATATACAATGTCGCTAGAAGCAGACTTTAAGCAATTACTATTAGGAATAAAAGGGGGGCACTTGATATGACTATTAGAATATATCCCAACGAGTTACGGGCTTCGGTTGTCAACGAAAGTCGTATGGCAAAGACGACAGAGGCAAAAAAACGAAAAGAGGCTAACGATAGGAAACTTGCGGACGTATGCTTGAACTGTGAAAGAAGTTATTGCAATGGTATTTGCGACGATATTCGCAAGGTATTAAAAGAGATTTACAACAGAGGTAAAAATGGCGAAAGATAAGTTTTACACCCTAGACAATATCTTGACGCACGACGCCGATTACAATGTGATATACGGAGAACGGTCTAACGGCAAAACAACAGCCGTTATTCGTTACGCATTGAAAGACCACATAGAGAGCGGGTATGAAAACCAACTGGCAATCGTACGTAGGTGGGAAGAAGATTTTAAGGGCAAGAACGGTCAGCAAATGTTCGAGGGTATTGTCGCTCTTGGTTGGGTGAAAGAGTTAACAAAAGGCAAGTACAATGCGATATACTATTATAGCCAGCGTTGGTATTTGTGTTGCTACAACGAACTTGGGGAAAAGGTAGTGCAAGCGGAAGAACCGTTTGCGTTGGGTTTCTCTATTACAAGTGAGGAGCATTACAAGTCTACGTCATACCCCAAGATAACAACCGTATTGTTTGACGAGTTTATGACCCGAAGAATGTACTTGCCAGAAGAGTTTGTTAAGTTCCAAAACCTTTTGAGTACAATCATACGTTTAAGAACAAACGTTAAAATATTTATGTGTGGCAACACCATAAACAGATATTGTCCGTACTTTGCCGAAATGGGCTTGACGGGTATTAAGAACCAGAAGCGTGGAACGATAGACATTTACACCTACGGCGACAGCACTCTCAAAGTTGCCGTCGAATATTCCGACTTCCCGTCGAAGAAAAAAGCAAGTAACAAATACTTTGCGTTCAACAACCCGAAGTTGGAAATGATAACCAACGGCGGTTGGGAAATAGATATATACCCGCACTTGCCGAAAAAGTACACGCCGAAGCAATGTATATACATTTTCTATATACAGTTTGACACGGAGATATTGCAAGGTAACGTTATATCAATGGACGACGAAATGTTTTTATATATACACCGCAAGACGACACCAATTAAGGAAGACACTGAAAGATTGGTGTACAAACAGACCGCTGATTATAGGCGAAATTATAGAATAAACTTCTTAAAGCCATACGGAAAGCCAGATATGTTTATAAAGAAACTTTGGGATATGCACAAGGTTTTCTACCAAGACAACGAAGTAGGTGAAATAATGAATAACTACATAAAGTGGTGTGTAAATTGTTAAAACAAAAGAGGGGAGTATATCCCCTCTTATTTTATAATATTATTCCGTTGGAGAGTTCGCTATCGAGCCTAACTTTTTCTTCGTCGGTTATTTGACCAAAGCCGTCCCCCTCCAAATGTATATCTGATAACTCCGTATAACCAGTAATATTTGTTAGCGGAGTTATCTCGCAAAGCGGAGAGCCGTTCAAATGTCTGTAAGCAGCCGAGTATATGTCCGTAACAATAATGGGTTTTCTATGAATAAATACCACGTTTTGGCAAGTTGCTACATTGAGTTGGCTGTTATCTACTCTGTCTAGCGACGGGGTTATGTGCATAGCAGCCAAAATATCGCCAGCGGTTTGTACGGCTGTGCTTATCCTATGCTGCGTTGATAAGTTACTCAAATCTCTTTCCGTAGTTGATGTGCGGTTTACAGAAGTTTTGCTAAATATACGGTCGCGACCAGTTTTACTGTTCTTGCGTTTAACGACTTTGTATGTATTGTCTGTCTTTGTTGTAACAGACTTGTCAAGTCCAGCAGCAGAGCCATACGCACTTGCCATAAGTTGTGCCGTACCAACTACACCAGAAACAGCCATATTGCGTAGCATATCAGCCATACCGCTAGCACCAAGAGGTATCTCGTATCCGATTTGGAAATTGTATGTGCCGATTATTCTAGTAGCACTATCGTCAACACCAGACAAATAAGGCGGAATAGGAATTGACACACTATTGTCATTTACGCCTATAACATATTGCGCCTTTCCAGTATTGAAATCGACATATAATCTAACTTCTAAATATTTATTTTCTATGTACTGTGATTTCAGTTCTACATAACCATAATACGGTAGCCACAACTGATATTTTGAGTACGGTTCATAATCTAAAAATGAAGTAAACTTTTCAACCTTGTATTCTCCAAGAGTATAACCAAACTCTGGGTATGACCCAAGAAGCCCCCTACAAGTGCAACCGCCAGTTTCGATGTCAGCCCTTTGTACACTTTGCACGCTCAACAAGTAATTTGCTCCGTGTAAGTTTACGCCGTGATATTGAATAGGGAATGGGTAAGCCATAAGAGAACTGCACCATTTAGTGTAATCTCCAAAAATAAGGCTATTTAGAGGCGGTTTTAATAGCCACAAATACAATCTATTGACGTCGCTACCGCTCATTACAACCTTTGAGTTTTGAACTGTTGATATTTGTCTTGAAGTTCCTATCCACGATTTAGCCATATCAATCACCTCACCTATTTATAGGCTTGCCGTCTTTATCTACTAAATCGCCAATGCCTACATTAACACCTTGAATAATAAACCCGAAGCGTTTGCTTGTGTGCTGCCCGATTTGAGTGGGTGGTTCGTCAAATAACTGATTTGGAATAAATACCTCGTCAACAGTTTCACCTTGCTGCAACGGAACTTTGGTGTCGATAACTTTCTTATTATATGTGTTTTCGTTGCGGTCAACATATGCTGTACACCCTCTTATTGCCATATTGTACGTCATAAGAACATCAACGTCTAGTTCAATGTTCCACAAGAGGTTACGCACCGAACTTATCTCGTTGACGTAATAGTATCTGTTGAACTCTCTTATATACACATAGTTGAACGTGGGGAGAATTTTACCCTCGACTAGAATATCTGGTGAGGTTATAGAGGTTTCTTCCCTCAACGTACCAAATATTGACCCTACAAGTGTCATATAGTCTGATTTGTCAACCCTGTTTCGTTCTGCTGTGCACCGATATAATTGAATGTTTATCATATCAGTGGTAGGTTCTTTAATGAAACTATATTCTGCCTTGTCGCTATCTTGATACCCCGTAGCTTTTGCGACTACCGACACGGTGCGAATACCGTTGTCGAGAGTGTCCCAAAAACCGTCTGTTTTTAAGTCGTATTCTATCCTTGCCATATCAAGCACCTACCTTTTTACAAGTTATGATAATATTGCACGTCTCTTCGTTGGGGACAAATTGTATTATAGCGTAATCAGTTGTGCCCTCGCCAACTTCATAACTAAAATCGTAACTATCGTCAGTATCTGCACCATTGATATATATATCCTCTCTTTGTGGGAGAGCGAAACCGTCGCTTGGTAGAACTTTGAATTTGTTAATTTGATAATACACGCAGTTGAAAGGGTTAGGCGAGAATGTTCCGCCTGTAACCGACACATAGTGATTGTAATAATTAGATTGTGCTACCCCTACTGTAATAGAAACATTGCCAGTGGGCTTGGTTATTCTGCAAGTGGCGAGTGTGTGCTCCTCGTTATAATCTATTTGTAGCGTACAATTTGTTGCATTAACGTTTGTGATATAATACAATTTAGTCGCTTGCTCTGTAACGTCGGGAACGGTTGAAACCGAGAAAACAGTTTCCTCGGTAGCATAACATCTACTGGGTTGTAAAATATATGTTGCTTGCTTGGGGTTTAATGCCGAATAGGTTATAGGATAACCTTTAAGCACTTGGAAGCCCGCAGCGTGCTTTCCTGTATCAGTTCCGTCAATTGGAACGTTAGTTTCCCAATAAAAACCGCGGTAAAATATATCTTGAACATCGCCAGTATCAGTACCGTCAAGCGTTATACCTTTTGCGTCGTTATATTCTAGCCAATCAAACCCGTTCAAAGAATATTCCACATAAAGTGCCTTGATAGGTACATCGAATAGTAAATGAACCGTAACACTGTCGTAATACTTGCCAATGCGGTCTGGGTCAGTACCTATAAAATTGGGGTATCTCTTACTGTCTATCGTTGTAACCTTTCTGTCGTCAACATATATGTCGTATTGAAAACTATCTCTTGGCTCGTCAAAAGATACCATAGAGCCGTCTACTGCTAGGTTAATTGATTTTGATAATTTTTCCATATTCACCTCGTAAAAGAAAAAGGGTGAGCATTTAGCCCACCCTTTATTAGTATTAGGCTACATAGAAAACAACAAAGTTTTCATTGAAGTCGTTGAAATACGCTGCCTTGTACTTGTAGAAGTTGGTGAAGAACTCCGCATTGGGTGTCCATTGAGAAGTTACTTTACGTTCTACGTTAGATACGCCCAATGCCCAACGGTCGAACATTACGCCCAAGATACCGCCTTGTTCAACTGTATTACCACCAACGGTAGTAATGTTGATTTTGGACACGTCTGCAAAGGCATAACTCGTGCCACTACCTTGCCAGTAAGGCACAGTTTCAGAAGTCGGCAATGCGGACAACTCGTCGTGGAACGTGTTAGATTGCAAGAACACGTCTGCACCGCTTGCAAAGTCTTCAAGCAAGACAATGTGCGACATATCTTTGGGGGTAAATCTGGGTTGACCACCCTCGTTGTAAATCTTTGACATAGACTTCATACGTCCGTGCGTAAGTTTGATAATGTACGCTGCGTAGCGAATGAATTGGGGGTTCTGCAAAGCAGTCGCTGCTGTAATGCCCGTATCGTTGGGGTATGCTGCCTTGTACATAGTCAACAAGTTGATTGCTCTCGCTGCGTTACCACCGTGGATAGTTTCACCAATCATATTGTTGATTGTGCGACGGATAAGTTCGTCGATTTTAACGGTCATACTGTTCTCAACGCTGGTGTACAACATAGAGATAAAGCCGTTAAGTTGTGCTACGCCAGTGAACGACATTTTGAGTTGGTCTTCCGTGAAAGACATATCAATCTCAAAGGTAACATACTTATTGAAGTATTTGGCTGTAACACCTTTCGGAGCGACGAAGATGTGCGGGTCGTAACTTGCACCGTCTTGAAGTTCCCACGTTTCGTTTTCGGTTGCTTCGGGAAGTCCCGTACTAATCTTTTGCAGTACGCTACCGTATTCCCATCCGTCCATAATTACAGAGGGAGCAGAGCCTTGGTACACTCTGTTGACAAAAATAGTTTTGCCGATACGGTTGACAAGTGCTTTAACGTACTTGTCCATAGCGTTGGCGTTGAATACTGCCGTTCCAATGTCAACAATGTTGGAAAGGTCTTCTTTGACCAAGGCGGTTTCGCCTAGGGCTTCTTGCGTTGCTGTGTTTACAAAATCGTAAATTTGTTTAATATCCATAGTTTATACCTCTAATTTGCTGTAATGGTAACTTTGTCTGCTGCCGTAACTGTAATTTTTTTGCCGTATATAGTTCCAACGAAGTTCCCAGTCGACACCGTGAAGTCAACATAGGTATCGTGATACTCTACGCCAGCGATTTGAATGCCGCTAACATAGAGAGGCTTTTTTGTTCCCTCAATTTTGTCGTAAATGCCGTCAATTGTTTGGGCAGTTCCTACGACAAAGTTTAGACCTTTAAGGTCAATGATTTGATATCCACCTTTTTGCATAATGTACCTCATTGATTTATAATGCTGATTGCGCCGTTTGGAGTACATTTTATGCCAAGTGCACTGTTATAATTTGCTAGCGCTGTTGTGGCTGAAACGGTTTCCTTTTTGTCTCCATATATAACGCTAACATTACCATTGTCGTCGCCATATATCTCGTAGTTTGAAACCAGAGTTGTAACTTGTCCGTTACGAAATCTAAATACTACTGGTTTACGAGAATACAAAACGCTAGTTAGTTTGTCGTATACATCTTTTCCCATATCTGATGCGGGAATATCTCCGCCATTAAGGTCAATTTTTGTAAGGTCTATAATTTGATACCCACCTACCATTTTTTACCTCTCATATATTGCTAGTGTAGCAACCTCGTCTATATCGTTGCACACTATATTGAAAAACAACCATTTATCACGCATTTTAATCTCGCTATCGATAAGTGAAGAAGCAGGTCTATCACGCCCCTGATTTTTAACGGTTTCGTCGTAAGTATTGTTCTTCGTGTCAGACCCCGTCTTGCTTTGCTTATTATACGAAGTATTTTTATCCGCGTCGCTAGTGATTGTTTCCGTAGATTGTTCAGTTGACTTGTTGTCGCCTACGGGGTTAGTGGAGTTGAAGCCATAAACCTCGTCTGAATTATCTGTACTTGTCGTGGTTGTTACATTGGAAGCAGTCTTTCCGTTACTTTCAGTGGACGAGCCGTAAGTAATGTCGTCTGTATCAGTTCCAGTTCTCGTTGTAGTGTCCTCTTTCGAGGTCAGTACTTCATAATTGGCTGTAAGACTGCTATATACTTTTGTCCACTTGTCTAGGCACTTCGTGCGGATAAGTTTTCCCATACTAAAACTTCCCTCGTCATTGCCTAACTGCTCTATAAATCTTTTATATGCTGGCGATATTGTCTTCAACCCAGACCGCTGAAAATAATAATTTGCACAACACTCTCCGTCGATACCATACCAACTGTCACTAACATCAAACAGTGTCTTGAACAGTCCAACTGGTTGCAACTGTGCCACTTTCGTTATGTCTCGTTCAGTCAGTGTTTCTATCAGTTTCAATGTCTTCACCGTCCTTTTCTTCGTTCTGTTCTAGTTCGGCTTTCTGCACATCCATTGACAACTCGTCGTGTTCTCTGTTGAACTTCCAAATGCTATCAAGTTCTACGGTAATATTAGTTCCGAACATCGCATTGATTTTGTCAAGGGCAATTTTCCTGCACTCCAACATTGTATCTATTGTCGGATATAGGACGTCTTCGTTTAACGACGCTTCGGCTTCGTTGATTGCTTCACGCTTCATGTTGAACGCAGCGTTAAGCCCAATCTCACTATACCAAGAACCTTTTATGTATTGTATGCTTTCTATGAGGTCTTTAATGTACGCTTGGCGGTAATAGTCTTGGGTTTTGATACCGTCAAAGAACTCTTTGGACGATATGATACCATACTCTTTACCCTCTACGATTTTCTTAAAGAACTCAACTGCACTCTCGTATGTGCCGTCGTTGTCGGCTTGAACAAGCGCTGGTACGCGAGCATTTATGATAGCGTATTTTAGCGAGAGTTCCGCCTCTGCTAATAGGTGTGCATACTTGCTGAACATAGGCATTAACCCTTGATACATTGTATCGTTCAACATCACGACACAATCTTTATCAATGGTAAATGTTTTAGATAGTCGAAGTGCGGGGTTGGCTACTACGGCTAACGTGGGTAGATAGTAGGGGTTAGGTTCTCCGCCCAAGCCAGCAGCAAATACGTATAGTTTGTCGTCTTTATCTCTTGCCCAAGTAGCATTGCCGTTTACTTGCAGTATGAGTTCTAGGTCTTTCTGCGGTATTGTATCGGGCAAACCATTGTACTTGAAAATGCGTACAGAGCGGTTTAACATATTAGTAACCGCCATTTTTACTAAATAGTCTTTGTCTTCCATTGGGTTTCTAATATTATCGAAAACCCAATCACTTCTATTCCTTGTCGCCGTCTTCGCTCACCCCCTCTCCGTGGTGATACCTTTCTTTAATCTCGTCAAGCTTATCAATTACTTCGTCAAGGTCTGGTTTAATGTCGTCGAGTTTTCCTCGGCTCTTGATTGTATCGATAATCTTGATTACTAGTTTTGCTAAAAGCCAGCCGAGTTGAAGTACCATAATAACAACACCAAGTATGGTTTGGATATTGTTAAGTCCGTAAGCAACGCCAGTGGTTAATAACAAGGGTTCTACAATTTTTGATATTCTTTCCATATAATGTTCCCCCTACACTAATATAATAACA
>ERZ780149.3729-NODE-3729-length-12437-cov-9.097319_pt1 | contig 12437 bp, 10 predicted proteins | sample MGYA00511367_ERZ780149 | MGnify/ENA primary metagenome ERZ780149 (study PRJEB29588, sample SAMEA2153852) | human gut metagenome | biome: human gut; feature: human-associated habitat; material: faeces | place: Denmark | collected 2008/2010 ...
GTATTAGTAGTTTGGATAAGTAGTTATGATAGATATTACTAAATATAAAGGCCTAATAAGTTTATAATATATAATAGATAAGTATTATAAAATAGTAGTAGATTAAAGAAGGTACTAGGTACTTTCTTTTTATCTGTATATCTCTAAGTTAGGAGGTACTTCACCCCAAATATGATACACAGAAAGAAAATAATAAAAAAACCTAGATATTCTTTACACTATTTTTGTCAAATTATAGAAAATATATTTACAAAGATAATACTTTATAGTAGAATATAATCATAGAGTGGCACGAAGTGGAAGAAAGTGGGGGATAATATGTTAATTGGAGAATATCATCATAATATAGATGAAAAAGGAAGATTAATTATACCATCAAAATTTAGAGAAGATATTGGAAATGAATTCATAGTAACTAGAGGATTAGATGGATGTTTATTTATCTATGGAATGAAAGAATGGAACAATATAATATCTAAATTAAAAACACTTCCCTTTACCAAACAAGATGCCAGAACATTTAATAGATTTTTCTTATCTGGTGCTACTGTATGTATTTTTGATAAACAAGGTAGGATAAACTTACCATCTTCATTAATTAACTATGCAAATATACAAAAAGAATGTACAATAATTGGGGTAAATGATCGCCTAGAGGTGTGGGCTTCTGATAGATTTGATAATCTTATTAGTAATAATATGGATAAGATATCAGAAGTAGCAGAGAACTTATTCGAAGGATTTGATATAGATGCATAAGACAGTACTTTTAAATGAGGCTATAGATAACCTAAATATAAAAGAAGATGGAATATATGTAGATGCTACACTTGGTTTCGGGGGACATAGTGGTTTAATATTAAAGAGAATAAAAAGGGGCTTTCTTTTCGCCTTTGATCAAGATAATATGGCTATAGAATATAGTGAAAAGAAACTAAAAGAAATTGGAGACAACTTTGAAATAATAAAATCTAACTTTGTCAATTTAAAAGAAGAACTAAATAAAAGAGGAATAAAAGAAATAGATGGTATAGTCTATGACCTTGGAGTATCTTCACCACAACTAGATATAGCAGAGAGAGGTTTTAGTTATCATAATGATGCAAAATTAGATATGCGAATGGATAGAAGTAAATCATTTTCAGCCTATAATGTAGTTAAAGAATACGATTTCACAGATTTAGTTAGAATACTTAGAGACTATGGAGAAGAAAAATATGCTAGTAGTATAGCAAATAACATAGTAAAGAGTAGACAAGTAAAAAATATAGAGACAACTTTAGAATTAGTCGAAATAATTAAGAATAGTATGCCTAAGCGAGAACTAAGAGATGGCCATCCTGCGAGAAAGACATTTCAGGCTATAAGAATAGAAGTTAATAAAGAATTAGATGTACTAAAAGAATCTTTACTAGAATCATTATCTATGTTGAAAGTAGGAGGCAGAATATCTGTAATAACATTCCATTCACTAGAAGATAGAATAGTAAAAGAGACATTCAATAAATATTCTAAAGTAGATAGTAATTTATCTAAATTACCATATATACCAGAAGAATATTTACCTAAATATAAGATTATTGTTAATATAACACCAACAGATAAAGAAATAGAAGAAAATCCAAGAGCAAGGTCATCAAGACTTAGAGTTATAGAAAGAATAAAGGATTGATATAAATGAAGAAAAAGAAGAATAAAAAGTTTACTAAAGTAGAGAGATTTTTATATAAAAGTTCACTTATGATTATCATACTTTTATTAGTAGGAATAGTATTTACTAGTACTTCTGTATCAAAAATGAATATAGAACTTCAAGATATGAACAAAAAAGTAGAAAAAGCCGAAGATACTAATGAGAGTTTAGCAATGAAGATTAATGAAATGGCATCACTTGAAAATATTCAGAGTGTAAGTAAAAATCTAGGTCTTGCATACAATAATGAAAATATTAAGACTATAGAGTAAGGTGATAAATATGAAAAAAGGTATTGTTAATAATGACAGATTTAAAGTAAGTAAGATAGTTATTATTGTTACCTTTTTTTTGTTTTTAATTCTCATCTTCAGACTATGTTACCTATGTTTAGTAGATTATAAAGTAGGAGACTCGACAATAGCGGCCTTTATAAAAAATAGAAATACCAAAGAAGAAGTAGTTATGCCAAAGAGAGGTACTATATATGATGTAAATGGTAATGTCCTAGCCAATGATGTTGTAAGTTATACCTTGATTGCTTACTTATCTAATGAGAGAGTAGACGCTAAAGGTAATAAGAATTATGTTGAAGATATTGATGATACCAGTACCAAATTAGCAGAGGCACTGGGAGTTACAAAAGAAGAAATTAAAAATATCTTAACTAATGGAAAAGAAAACAATAAATATCAAGTAGAGTTTGGTACCATAGGTAAAGGACTTAGTGAACTTGCAAAAGAGAGTATAGATAAATTAAATCTGCAAGGTATAGACTTTATAAAAGATATAAAAAGATATTATCCAAATGGCGACTTTGCTAGTTATATACTTGGATATACAGTTCAAAAAGAAGATGAAGATAAGAATAAATGGATAGTAGGAGAACTTGGACTTGAAGAATATTATAATGAAGAGTTAACTGGTAAAAGTGGATATATTGCCTATGAAAGAGATAAGTATGGATATAAGATAGCTAATGGTAGAGAGTATGTAAAACCAGCAGACAATGGAAATGATATATATCTTACTATTGATAATAATATTCAATTATTTATTGAGACCGCAGTTAAGAATGCTCAAAGTAAATCCGAGGCAGAATGGGTAGTAATGGCGGCGATGGATGCTAAGACAGGTAAGATACTTGGCTATGCTAGTACTCCTAGTTTTGACCCTAATTTAAGAAATATGACTTCATATATTGACCCAATTGCTACTTTAACATATGAGCCTGGTTCGACAATGAAAATATTTAGTTATATGTGTGCTGTCGATTCAGGAAAGTATGATGGCAATACAACATATACTTCAGGTAGTAAGACCTATAAATCAGAAGTAGATGGAAAAGAGACAACCATATCTGACTGGAAAAAAGAAGGATGGGGCAATATCACCTATGACCAAGGTTTTGCATTATCCTCTAATATAGCAGTTGCCAATATAGTTGAATCAGTAATTACTAAGGAAGAATTAAAGTCCTGCTACGCAAAGTATGGCTTTGGAGTTAAGACAGGTTTTACGATGAATAGAGAAGAAGCAGGAAGTATAGATTATAAGTATCAGATAGAGGCCGCTACTGCGGGATATGGACAAGGTATAACAACAACCCCTCTTCAGCACCTGCAGGCCCTTACAATAATTAGTAATAATGGTACGATGTTAAAGCCTTATATTATTGATAAGATAGTGGATACTGATACAGGTAAAACTTTATATACAGGTAAAACAAGAATGACTACTAATGTTGTAAGTAGTGATACTACGATTAAGATGAAAGAACTTATGAGTAGTGTTATTAATGGAGATAATACTAATTCGACAGGATATTCATATTATATGGATGGTTATAGTTTAATAGGAAAGACTGGTACTGCACAAATATATGATTATAAAAATGGTAGATATATGACAGGTAGTAATGAGAATATTTATTCTTTCTCTGGTATGTTTCCTGAAGATAATCCTGAAATTATATTATATGCTGCTGTTAAAATACCTAAAGATACTAATAATTATGTTGCTCCTATGATAAAAGAAGTAGAAAAGAATATTACTAAGTATTTGAATATTGAAAAGACTAATGATGATAAGAGTTCATATACTTTAGAATCTTTCTATAATAAAGATGTTAATTATGTTAAGTCTTATTTAGAAAGTAAGAATATTAAGGTACTTGTACTAGGAGAAGGGAATAAGGTATCTTATGTATATCCTAATACTAATAGTGTTATATATGAAGATGATTTAGTTATACTTAAGACTAATAAGATGAATAATATTATGATTGATTTGACTGGTTATTCATATAAAGAGGTTAATGCTATACTTAAGTTATTTGGTATTAATTATGTTTTAGAGGGTACTGGTTATGTATATGAACAGAGTATTTTACCTGGTGAAGAGGTAACTGATACTGTTACTATTAAATTAAAAGATAAATATTAGGTGGTGTTATTATATGGATGAAGATACTAATGAAATATCTAAGATTTTATATACAATACTTATAATTCTTATATGTATTATACTTGGTATATACTTAGGTAAATTACTTATTTAGAAGACTAACATAGTATAGTTTTCTTTTTCTTTTTAGTTCGAGCCTATAGTCTCTCACTTATAGATAAAGCCTATTAAGATAGTCTTTATCTAGTAATTTAAAGCCTACTCTAAGTAGTCTTTAAATTATTTATTATAATATTTTTATGAGGAAGCCTACTCTAAGTAGGCTTACGAATACCCCGGAAGACTACAGGCTGAATGGGATGGAATATACTAAAATATAAATAAATGTTTGCTTTTTTATAAAAAATGTTATATAATACTTACATGTGAAAGGGGAATGGATATTTATGAAAGAATTAACAGGTTATCCATCTATAGATAATATACATAATAGTGATTATAGTTTTCTTAGTAGAAATCCTATAATACCTAATATGAGTATTTATACTACTATTGACTTGATTAGTAATTTTTATAGAAAAGAAGAGGCTATTGATTGTTTAGATTTAAAAGTAAATTATGATGAAATGTTAAAAGATGCAGTTACCTTATCTAAAACATTAAAAGAATTAGGAATAAAGAAAGGCAGTATAGTATCTGTTGCTATGCCAAACTTTTATCAAGGAGTTATTGTTTATTTAGCCTGCAACCGAATAGGTGCTATTACTACTTTTATTAATTCAATGTCTTCGATTGAAGAAGTATTAGGATATTTAAATGAGTTTGAATCTAGTTTATTTATTAACTTTGATAAAGATAAAGAATATAATAAAAAAATAAAAGAAGGTAGTAAAGTAAGAAATATTATCACTTTACATAGTAATGAAATTAGTACTAAGAATTATAGTAGTATAGAGACACCTGCTAACGGATATAATGATGATTTATCTTTTAGTGATATTGGTAGTATTGCTAAGTATTATAAAAAACCTATATATACTTTATATGGTGGTAAGGAGGAATCTTTAATTCTATTTACTAGTGGCTCTACTGGTAATCCTAAGAGCGTAGTATTAACTAATGAAAACTTACTTGCTTCTGGTATTTATATGAAAAATACTGGTAGAATTAAAACTAAAGTTGGAGAGAGATGTTTAGTATGTGTACCATTTTCTTATCCTTATGGTTTTGCTACTTCTACGATTATGAGTTTAATATGTGGTAGAGTAGCAGTACTTGCTCCTACTTTAAGTAAAGATAATATTAGATATTATCTAAGTAAGAATCCTAACTATGTATTTGGTAGTCCTGCTCTTCTTGAACTTATTAAGAGAAATGTTAAAGAAAATGATGATTTATCTAGTATTCATACTTTTGTATCAGGAGGGGATTTCTTATCACCAATGCAAAATGTTGATGGAGTAGAATTTTTTAGAAAACACGGTGCTAATACTGTTATATGTAATGGTTCTGGTAATGCTGAAACAGTTGGTACTAATACAATGGCAGTTGGCTCACTTAATAGACCTGAAACAGTAGGTAGAGTGCTTGTTGGTACTAAGGCTATTATTGTTGATCCTGATACTTTGGAAGAACTTAAATATGGTGAAGAAGGAATGCTTTGTATAGCGGGTAAACATATTTATAAAGGATATTATAATAATGAAGAAATGACTAAAAATACTAAGTTTATATATAAGGGAGTAGAGTATTATAAGACGGGTAATATGGGTACTTTAGATAGTGAAGGATACTTTACTTTAACAGGAAGAAGTAGTAGATATTATATTAGATCAGACTTAAATAAAGTATATCTAGAACATATTCAAAATGTTATAGCTTTAATTGATGTAGTAGATAGTGTAGTAGTGGTTCCTAAACCAGATAAAGATTTATTATTTACTAATAAAGCATATGTAGTATTAAAAGATGGGGTTATGCCTACGAAAGAAGTAAGTGATTATATACTAGATATGTGTTATAAACCACTTGTTAATAATATTACTGGAGAGACTATTCAATTAAAACCATATGAAGTACCAGAATCTATTACATTCTTAGATACTATTCCTAGAACTAAAGCAGATAAGGATGATTATAGACTTTTAGAAGAAATGGCTAAAGAAGAAGTTGAACATAAAGCAAAGAAGAAAAGTAAATATTATAATTTTGATAACTGTGTTAATATATAGAGAATATAAAGGTGGAAATGTATGAAGGAAATAGAAGTTTTAGTTGAAGTATATGATGATATTTTAAGCATTAAGAATAAATTCAAGAAGTTTGATTACAAGGGTTTAAAAAATACTATTGATGAGTATTATTACGATCCTAAAAGAGATACTCTAAAGCCTGATAAAGATAATCAACTTAGTCATTGTTTAAGAGTTAGGAGTAAGAATAACGAATATTCTATAACTTATAAAGATGATGTTTTTGATAATGGCAAATGGTTATATTCAAATGAATATGAGACTAAAGTTGAATCTGTTGCAATGATAAAAGAAATATTTAGTAAATTAGGATTAGTAAAGTTTATTGAAATAAATAACAAAAAAGAAATATATACATATAACAATTATGAAATAGTAATTGAAGACGTTAAAGATTTAGGAATATTTATGGAAGTAGAATATTGTACTAACGAAGATGTTGATGTTAAATTAATAAAGAAAGAAATACAGAATTTTATTGATAGTTTGGAATTGAATGTATCAGAAGAGTTAAATATGGGAAAACCAGAAATGTATATGAAGAAACATAATATTCATATTAATTAAGAGTTTAATTAATAATAGAAATGAGTTGTATAATTAAAAAAATAAATTTTATAGTGTGTAGGAGGAAATGTATGAAAGATGATAAGAAATTAGAATTAGTAGCAGACTTACCAAACAAATTAACTGGTATTCCTTCTAAAGATAGAATATGGTTAAAAAGAAGTAAAAGAGCATCAGTTAAATTACCTGATTCTCATCTTAGTGTATATGATTATATATATGAATGTAATAAAAATAATTTAGATGATATAGCATTAGAATATGATCCATTAATAGATTATTCAAGTACTAAAATAACATATAGAGAGTTATTTAAAATGATAGAAACTACTACTATGGCATATATGGAATTAGGAGTAAAAAAGGGAGATATTGTTACAGTATGTCTTCCAAGTTTTGTAGAGAATATAGTTAATTTTTATGCTTTAAATAGATTAGGTGCTATTGCAAATCAGATTCATCCACTAGCAAGTAAAGATGAAGTTAAATTCTATTTAGAAGAGGCTGAATCTAAAATATTTGTTAGTTATGATGGTAACTTTGATAATTTTAAAGATGTAATAGAAGAACTTAATATTGAAAATGTAATAATGGTAGATGCAACTAATTTAGTTAGTACAAAAAATAAAGTAATGATTTTATATGATAAATATAAGAAGTTAAGAAAAGAAAAGAATATTTCACTTATGTCATTTGTTAAGGAAGTATCTAAAACAAAGACTTATCCTAGTAGTAGATATATATCATTTAAAGATTTTATGAATCTTGGTAAACATAATAAAGAGATAATTGTTAATACATTTAATGATGCTTGTTCTCTTACTCATACTAGTGGTACTACTGGTAAATCAAAAGGTGTATTATCTTCTAATTATGGATTTAATGAAATGGTTCGTCAAATTGCTGAAGAGACACCAGTATTAGAAAGAGGAGATAAGGAATTACTTGTTCTTCCACCATATCCTTTATATGTTCTTTGTAATAATGTTCATATGTGCTTAGCAAGAGGTATTAATATTGTAGTAGTGCCTAAAGTTGATTATCAAAATATTCATAAATATTTTATGAAACATAAAATTACTGCTGTTCAAGGAATTCCTAGTACAGTTATGAGTATGTTGAATGATAAAGGATTTAAAGAAAACAATGTTGATTTAAGTGCAATAAAATTTATAGTAGCAGGTGGTGGTGCTCTTGCTAGTGAAACATTAAAGAAAGCTAATAACTTTTTACATAAACATAATTGTAAATATAATGTAACTGTAGGTTATGGTATGAGTGAAATGGGTAGTTGTGCAGTATGTACTTTTGATGAAAATGACGAATTTGGTACAGTTGGTAGACCTCTTAATGATACTAATATAAAAATAGTAAATCCAGAAACTAAAGAAGAAGTTGGCTATAATACTGCTGGTGAGATATGGCTTAGTGGTCCATGTAGAATGATTGGCTATTATAAAAATGAAGAGGCTACTGATAAATTATTTGTTAAAGAATACGATAAAGAGGGTAATGAAATAGTTTGGGTTAGAACTGGTGATATTGGTATGATTACTCCTACGGGTAATTTAAAATATATTGGTAGAGATAAAAGGATTACTATGATAGTAGATATAAAAACAAATACTGTATCTAAAGTAAGTAATGATTATGTCGAAGACATATTAATAGGTAATTATGGTACTGCTGTTATACCTAATTGTGTAGTTGTATCTGTGCCAAATGAAGAGACACTTAATGCTTTAAAAGCATATGTTGTAGTAAAAGATAGTCCTGCTGATTATTCAGAGATAGTAACAGAAATGAATAAAAAGTGTGAAGAAATATTAAGAGATAATTCTAGACCAATTGAATATGTTTTTGTTGATAAGATTCCAGAAACTAAAGCAGGTAAAAAAGATTTTGTTTTAGTTCAAGAATTTGAAGAAGGTAAAAAGAAAGATGGAATTAAAGTAAAGACAAGAATTAAAGTAAAGAAAGATAATTTATAAAAATAAAAATTGTCTTTTTTTCTTGTAAAAAAATAAATTCCATATTATACTATTATTAGGATAGGTGATAGAGTGAGTGGAGTAAATAGTAGTATATATATTCAGATATGTGCATTTATATATTGTGTATTGTTAATAGTAGTTTATTTTAATAAGAAAAGATATAATAGTTTTGAAAACAAAGTATATTCTTCTCTTATTATAACTAACTTTATTGGACTAATAATAGATATTACTTTAGGAATTGTTTCTTCAAAGTACTATGAACATCAAGCATTAACAATTGTTCTTACTAAATTTTACTTAATTTATTTTGTTACTTGGATAAGTCTCTTTACATTTTATATAATGACAATATCTAATAGTGGTAGTAATGGTAATAGTTTAAGTAACTTTAAGAAAAAAAGAAGAAATAAAATATTGTTAATTACATTTCTTGTTGTAACGCTTGTTATTTATATGTTACCAGTTAGATTTTCTATTACTGATAAGGGAATTCATTCCTATGGTGATGGAACAACACTTGCATATATTATATCTGGTATGGCTATATTAGTTTGCATTGTGACTTTTCTAAAAAATATTAAATTAAAAAGTGTAAAAAAATATTCTCCAGTATTAGTTTTTATGGCATTAGGAACAGTAGTTACATTAGTTCAACTTACTAATCCAACTTTAATATTGATACCCGCTATGGAAACCTTTGTTACTTTCCTTATGTATTTTACAATAGAGAATCCTGATGTTAAGATGATTGAAGAATATCATAAGGCTAAAGAGATTAGTGATAATGCTAATGAAGATAAGACTATGTTTTTATATAATATGACTAATGATATTAGACTTATTACTAAGGATATTAATTATAATACTGATGCTGCGATTAATGAAATGAGTAATAAGAAATTAGATAAAGATTTAGTTAATGATTATTTAAGGGCTATTAAAGAAAATACTGCCAGATTTACTACGATGACTAATGAGATACTTGATGTAGATAGTATTGATAGTGCTAGTATTAAAGTATATGATGATAAATATAATATTAAATTATTATTAAAAAAGATAGTTACTTTATATAGTGATGAATGTAGTAAGAAAGGTCTTACTTTTAGAAGTGATATTGCTAGTGATTTACCTGAATACTTATATGGAGATAATTTAGGACTTAAAAATGTTTTAATTAGTATTTTAGATAATAGTATTAAGTATACTAAAGAAGGTTATATTGAACTTAATGTTAATACGATTATTAAGAATAATATAGCAAGACTTATTATTACTATTGAAGATTCGGGAGTAGGAATATCTCCTGATGAGATGGATAGTATCTTCTATAAAAGAAAAGAAGAAATAGATGGAAGTAATATGAAGAGTAATTTATTTACTGCTAGAAAATTAATTACTTTAATGGGTGGTACTATTATCCCTAGTAGTAATTATGGTAATGGTACTACTATGAAGATAGTACTTGATCAAAAGATAGTAGAAGAAGCTAATGAAAAATATAATAAGTACGAAAGTTTTTATGATGAAAAGAAAATACTTTTAGTAGATGATAATATTTCTACTGAGAAGATTATTAGTAAATTAATTCGTGATACTAATATTAAACTTGATTATGTTAGTTTAGGTAAAGAAGCACTAGATAAAATTAGGGGTAAAGAAAAATATGATTTAATATTACTAGATGAAGTTATGGACCCATTAGATGGAGTAACTGTTATGAAGAAATTTAAAGATATTAGAAACTTTAAAACTAATGTCATCTTACTTACTAGAAATAATGAATATGAATATAATGAAGAATATTTAAAATATGGTTTTAGTGGTTATTTACTTAAACCTATTAGTAAAGATAAATTATTTGAAATAATTGATAAGTACTTGAAATAGTACTTATTTTCTTTAAATTTAATGACTTTTTATTAAATATTTGATACAATAAAAGTACAAGTTATATTTATAAGAAAGGAGATGCTTATATAATGAAATGTATTCTAATGAATAAAAATACTGAAGTTTTAATGGCAGATTATGATACCGCTAACGGGGTGTTTTCCCAAATTTATGATATTTATAATATTGATTATGCTCCATATATATTAAAAAGTTTCTATATAAAAGATGATATTGATAACTCACCATTTAGAACTAATATTAGTGAATGGTTTAAAAGTCGTGGTATTCCTTCTTGGAGAGACAAACTAGATATCCTTTTGCATAGGTTAAATATAAGTGCTCCTAGTGAATTATTAGATAAATCCTTTGGTTTATCATTATCAGATCAATACTGGATAAAGCCATATAATATAGATGTAAAATATGATGATATTAATTTCTTTGATAATGATTTTGATTATAGTGAATTTTTAGAAGCATCTTTATCTAAGAATAGTAAAACTATTGTTAAAAAATCAGCATTAAAGACTCCTAATAACACAACAGATGGAATGTTAAGAAAAGCATGGATTATAGAAGATGGAACAAGATATCTACTTAAGGGTGGTTATAAGAATGAATTATTACAACCGTTTAATGAAGTTTTAGCAAGTGAGATATGTAAGCGTTTAGGGTTTAATCATGTAGAATATACTCTTGATATATATAAAGATATGGTTGTATCAAAGTGTCCATGTTTTATAAATAAAGATACTGAGTTAGTTACATGTCATCAAATTAGAAATGATATGGATAGACATAATAATATAGATGATTATGAAGATTATATAAATATCTTAGAAGAAAATGGTATTAAGAATGCTAGAATAGAAATGGAAAATATGTATATTTTAGATTTCTTAATAATGAATGAAGATAGACATTTAAATAATTTTGGAATTATAAGAAATGTTAATACTTTAAAATGGCTTTGTTGTGCACCAATATTTGATAATGGACAAAGTCTAAATATTGAATATTATGATGATAATGAATTACATATTTCTGGTGAAGGAAGATTCTTCTATGAAGTTAAACCTTTTGATGAAATAATTAAAGTAGCCGAAGATATTAAAAGAATTGATATAAATAAACTAGATGGAATAGTAGAATGGTTTGATGCCTTACTTCATAAGTATCAATATATAACTAATTTTTCTGATACTAGAATAAATAAATTATGTATTCTTTTAAATAGACAAATAAATAAACTAAAAAAATATTATGAGGAAGACTAGAATAGGCTTCATCATACCTCGGAAGACTACAGGCTGAAGAGGGTGAAGTATTATGGAGGATATAATGAATAATAATGTTAAATTAATTATGTTAGATTTAGTTGGAGTACTTATATTTGAAAAAGATAATGTACTAAATGATAAAGAAGATAAAATAGAAAGATTATTTGGACCTAACTTAAGTGATGAAGAATATTTAAATAATGAAATAAATATTATTTATGATAAGAATGAACTTATAGATATTACTAAAGATATTATTAATAAATTATATTATGTAAAAGATAAAGATATATTTAAAAAGATAAAAAATAAATATAATAATGTTAAAGTTATTATAGCTACTAAT
>ERZ780149.3732-NODE-3732-length-12424-cov-5.543455_pt1 | contig 12424 bp, 7 predicted proteins | sample MGYA00511367_ERZ780149 | MGnify/ENA primary metagenome ERZ780149 (study PRJEB29588, sample SAMEA2153852) | human gut metagenome | biome: human gut; feature: human-associated habitat; material: faeces | place: Denmark | collected 2008/2010 ...
CAGCGGCTACCACCCTGGTGGGACAAAGCCTGGGCGCGGAGCGCAGGGATCTGGCCCGGCGGTACGCCCGGTTGTCTGTGCTGCTGGCCGTGCTGCTGATGAGCGCCATGGCTGTGCTTATGTTCTTGCTGGCTCCCGCCGTGTTCCACTTGCTGACCCCTGACCCCGACGTGCAGGCGCTGGGAGTCCAAGTCCTGCGCATCGAGGCTTTCGCCGAACCACTATACGCGGTGTCTATCGCAGCGGCAGGAGCCATGCGGGGGGCCGGGGACACCCTGATACCCAGTCTTTTGAACCTGGCCAGCATGTGGGGAGTACGCATCTCCACCGCCGCCCTGCTGGCCCCCCGGCTGGGCCTTGTGGGGGTGTGGCTGGCCATGTGCGGGGAACTGTGCGTGCGGGGACTGCTGTTCCTTATCCGCCTTCTCCGGGGCCGGTGGCTGGACCGGTCCCTGGCAGTATAGCGTCCTCTTCCATCCGTTTGTGTTGAAAATTACCAGTCGAAAAATCGCATAGAAAACGGCTGGTCGCTCAAACTATGCTCGGATTTCAAATCCAACGAAAGCAAAGAGCAAGTCACAAAACAGATGCAAAAGGAGAGTAAAGGATATGTCTAACACGAAGAGCTCCAACCGCCTGGTTGTCCCCGGTGCCCGTGAGGCCATGGATCAGTTCAAGATGGAGGCCGCCAACGAGGTGGGCGTCAACCTGAAGCAGGGCTATAATGGCGACCTGACCAGCCGCCAGGCCGGCTCCGTGGGCGGTCAGATGGTCAAGAAGATGAGTCCCGTACGAACTGCGAGTTTCAAACGGGCTGACCGAACAGCACTGGGGCATGAAGTTGAAGTAAGATACATAGCAACAATCACCGCTTGAGGGAAACGCAAAACTCTCGTCTGACGATAATCTGTCGGACGAGAGTTTTGCGCAATTTCGGCGCTCGCAGGTATAGATATGATTCATGTAAGATAGTTTGTGAAAGGTGAAAAGATAGGGAAAACCTTGATTACTCAAGTTGGCTTGGTAGATAGTCAAGGGTGCTATCATTCAGTCGACGTTTGTGTTCTCTCCAATATGGCATATATTGGTCTAAGATCGCCGTGAATTCAGGACCATGGTTATGAACTTTCAAGTGCGCAAGTTCATGTAAGATTACATATTCTAAACATTCAATCGGTTTTTTTGCTAATTGAAGGTTTAGCCAAATTTTCTTACTGGTAGGGTTACAGGTTCCCCATTTGGTCGTCATATATTTGCTTTGCCAACTGCTACAGTAAAGCCCCGTAGTTTTCTCCCACTTGGGAAGATATTTCGCCACTTCCTGCTTCAAGAGGTTGCGGTACCATTCATTTACGAAGCTTTCTCTCTGCGTTGGACTGCTTTCTTTTCTAACCGTCAGAATAGCCTTGTCACCCGAAAGTGTGAGAACATTGCCTTTGTAGCTGTATTCCACTTGAAGAAAGTACTGCTTACCCCAAACATATAATGTTTCCCCGGACACATACTGCCGCTCGCTTTGACGCGGCTGCTGTTGAAACTTCTCCTGTTGTTTTTTGATCCAGCCGAGTTTTGTCCGAACGAACATCGTAATTGCTTCATCCGTCAGTTGCGTAGGTGCTGATACACGAACCCTGCCGTCCGGTGGAAGCACAGAGAGATGCATATTTTTAATATTTTTTCTGACAACTTCCACAGGAATATTGGAAATAACTATTTGCATCAGTACTCCTCTTGTTCCACAACAATTTGATAAATTCGCTCTACTTCGCTATCGTCATTCAAAAGTTGATAGAGCGCTCGCTTGATTTTATTTGCCTTAACCGGATTATTTCGGAAACCATCGAGCCGCGCCTTGACAATGGCTTTGTGCAGCTTCAAGGCAGTCGCCTCATCTTCTCCGCAATTATCATAGAGCGCCCGCAGTGCGCCATTGGAACGAATACTCTCAGGGTACTTTGTGTTCTCCTCGGGCTTTGCAACATTTTTCGCCAGTTCCATGTATGTGTCCAGCAGCTGCCCGTAGGCAATCACTCCGCGGCGGCGGTCAAGTATCAACTGCTCCAGGATTTCAGACATTTTTGCGTAATAAGCAGGATTGATGACCATTCGCTCAACAACCTTTTTGCGGATGTTGTTCTCAATGGTTTCTGCCGCACTCTCCTGCTCGCCTTTTTGCTCGCTCTTCAGCTTATCTTCCTGCGAGATGATGAAATCAAGCAGGGTAAAGTCATCCATGCTGCCGATCTTTTGCGACTCGCTGGCTGAGATGTAGTTGTCAATCAGATACCGCATACCTGGTTCGTAGGCTTTCAGATCAATAAAATCGCCGCTGGCTCTACCAATCGTGTCACGCAGGTTTACATAGAACGCAACCCTGTCGTCCAATGCACCTTGCTCGGAAACGGTATACCCCAAATCCGTCATGCGAGGCTTCAATTCCGCAAAAGCGCGAATCAAACGTCCGACGAGCTTGTACAGTTTCTCGCGAATGCGGGCAAAGGCTTCGTCCTGATTTTCGTCGCGACCACTTTCACCACAGAAATAGTGAATATAGTCGAGCTCTTTTCTGGGCAATTCGACGCCCTCGCAAAGCTCGTCCAATTCCTCCAGGGTATCAACGAAATACTTTTTCGCTTCTGTAGCTCTATCTTTCAAAAGCCCATCGACATCCTCGGCATCATAGCTTTCAAAGGCACCGGCGGTATACTTGTTCATGGCATCCGCCAAGTCTCCGAACAGTTCCTTGTAATCTACAATATAGCCAAAGTCTTTGCTCTCGCCATCCAGACGATTGACTCGGCAGATTGCCTGGAACAGGCCATGGTCATGCATCGCCTTGTCGATGTAGAGGTAGGTACAGCTGGGGGCATCGAAACCGGTAAGCAGCTTGTCAACTACGATCAGCAGTTTCATGTTTGCAGGTTCGTCCACAAACTTGCGTTTTGCTTCCGCTTCAAAAGCTTCTACTTTTTTGGCAATCTGTGTCTTGTCCTCCGACGGGTCAACGCCAATCATTTTCAGATAAGTGCTGTATTTTTCAAATGTTTCGGTTTCTTCCTCGTCGCTGACAGTATCCGTCCTTAAATCTCCGGCTTGCGGCGTATAAGAAGAAATAACCGCGCATCTCCGGAAACCCTTGCTTTGGAAAATTTCATAGTATCGGCATGCCGAATACACAGAACCGGCCACAAGGATAGCATTTCCGTTTCCATCCATCAGTCGTGCCTTGGTGGCAAAATCAAAGATGATATCATTGGCGATTTGCTCCAACCGGGAGCGAGAGGAGAAAATCTTTTGCAGATTCCCCCAATAAGCTTTGAGTTTTGCTTTTGCTCTGGGGGCCAGACCGACGGTTTTCGCCTCAAACCATGCATCGATTCTGTCCTGAGAGGTCATGCCCTGGGGCACATCTCTGGCCTCGTACCGCAGATCCAGCACAACGCCATCTCGAACACCTTCGTTGAACTTGTAGGTATGGATATATCCGCCGAAGGTTTCCAGACTGGTCTTTTTGTCCTTCTTCAAAAGCGGTGTGCCCGTGAAACCGATAAAGATGGCATCGGGAAGGATTGCCTTCATAGCCTCGTGAAGTTTGCCGGACTGAGTGCGGTGACACTCATCTACAAAAACTACGATATCACCCTTGGCAGAAAAATCCTTGGGCAAAGCGTTTTTCAAATCTTCGATGTATTTTTCGTAATCTGTTTCCGAGCTGTCGCTGCCACGCTTTCCAAATTTATGTACCAGAGAGCACAGAAGCCGGTCATCGAAAGCGTTCAGGTGTTCAAGCAGATCTTTTCCGCTCTTAGTGCGGACGATATTCTCATCCACACCCTTGTAATTCTTTTCAATTTGCTCATCCAATTCCTCGCGGTCGGTAACGACCAATACACGCGCATTGGGATTGTTCTCCAAAATCCACTTAGAGAACCACACCATGGTCAGACTCTTGCCGCTGCCCTGGGTATGCCAGACGATACCGCCGCGCTTCTTGTCCGTCAAACGGTGCTGCGCCCGTTTAATGGCATAGTACTGATTATAGCGGCAGACCTTTTTGATGCCCTTATCGAAGATTACAAAGTTGTGGATCAGATCAAGGAAACGCTTTTTGTAAAACAGAGCAAAAAGCTGTTTTTCCAACTTGCCGGGAATCCCCTCGCAGTATTCCTCAACCTCGATGTCCACAATATCGCGTTCCGTCTGATGCTCGGTAAAGCCGTCGTCTTTCCATTCCAGATAGTGCTTCTCCGGGGTAAGGAGCGTACCATAGCGCAAGCCCTCGCTGTCGTTCCCGGCCATACAGAACTGAATGGTCGTAAAGAAATCTTCGATGAAGTTCGATTTTTGATTGGTCAGATTCTGACGGATGCCGTTGGACACGGACACGCTGCTCTTTTTCAATTCGATTACCGCAAGTGCAATACCATTCACATAGATAACAACATCCGGACGCTTGGTGTTGTTGCTGACAACAGTGACTTCTTCCGCAATATAGAAGTCATTTTTACTGACATCTTCAAAGTCAATAAAATATACCGTCTTAGGGGACTGCTCCACGGACTCCTTGACCTTGGCTCCGTATTTCAGCAGGCTATAGACCTCTTTGTTGGCATGGTACAGACCCTGCTGCAGATTGGTAGAGGTCTTCACCAACGCATCCACGGCATTGGCTGCAAGCTTTTCGGAGTAGCCCTGTTTCAACAGCCAGGCATGCAGCCGCTCCTGCATGATGTTACGGTTTTCACTGTCATGCAGGTTCCCCAGATATGTATAGTGCAGCTTGTCCCGAAAAAATTTGACCACACGGTTTTGCGTTTTGCGCTCGCTGTCACCAATGTTGGGCATTCTGTCACCTTCTTAATCTAAGTGATTGTCTTTTATATACCGTTGAACGAGTTCCATCTTGCGGAGTTCGTTCAATTCTTTGTTAAACGGATTGACCATCCATTTCTTTAACAACCATCCAACTATCGCAGCAAGGGCAAGATCAATAGCGTAGATGTAATCTCCTACATATGTACCGAAGTATGTTGCCTTTGTCCAATCGAAGAACGCAACGGCAAAGTTCCATTTTTCGTCTTTATAAATGAATTGAAGAAGGATAAACAGAACAAAGGCTAATACGAGGAGTGCCAGTAGCACAGGTATTACATATGTCTTGGCAATATACTTGGGCTGTGTTTTTCGCTCTGCATGGGAAAGTATTCTGCCTTGCTTTTGTTTTATCTCCTCGTCCTGCCGTTGAATTGTGCGGTTACTTTCTGTTAACGCAGTATCTTTCTCATCGATTTTGTCTTGTAGCGCTTTCCCTTCGATGCCATATCGTGAAACATCTGCTTGGAGAGCAACAATAGTGGCGTCCTTCTTGCGTAGCTCTTCGTCCAAGTAATTCTGGCTTATTCTCTGGACTTTTTCATAAAGATCCATGTCAGAGGTACTATTCTTGATCACATTCTGGAAGTCATCACTAAAAACAGCTTCGACAAGATGCTCCTGTGCGCTGATATCTTCAGTAATGGAACTAATACCAGACAATATAATGTGAGCATTTTCAGGAGAAACCCGTTTGGATGATGGCCTGATGTTGATAAAGCTCACAAAGCTGTCATAGTCGTTATCTGAGCGGCCACAAGTTTTAAGCAATATCAAGAATAACTGGCTGGGATATACAACAACCGGATATTCGCCGTCAAGTCGGTTCATATCCCAAAGGCGAAGTGCTCTATCAGAGGATGCAAGAAAAATATCCTTATCTGCTGATTTTTCTCGAAGCAACTCTATGTACCGAACAACTGTTGCGTCATGACTATCGCGATTGGAGTAATGGTAGTCATCAGCTAAATAATCCGCCTTGATTCCTTGCTTTACACTTTTAATAGATGCCGAATATCTGTTTCGCACATCCTTGAATTCACCAGAGTGGTATATTGTTCCGGGAATTTTCACATCATCCTCTATGCCAAAATCCTTAATCAGTTTAAGATAAAGCGATTTGATATGTGCAACAAAATACTTCAGAGACATTTGAGAGTGCTCTTGTCTCCAGTTCTCATAAAACGCAAATATGCTGTAGTCTGCAATTTCCTCGTATGCACCAGAATAAATATCGCCCCGGGGATAATATTCCATTTGAGACACATAATAACCAATTGTGTCAAAAAACTCAGTTCTTGTTGAATGGGAAATAAGCAGTTTGAGCTTTGCTTGTTTACACTTGCGAAGAAATGTCGTAACGACATTCTGTCTGGATACACCATTGATCCCCAATGCTCTAAAAATTACATTGGTGTCCAAATAGATTTCACGCCGGCGAATAAAACCTTTCAAGAGACTATTGGGCGAATCTCCGTTAATGAGCAAACAATATTCCAAGCAACAATATACAAGGTTTCCCAACGCTGCGTTTTTAGCAATGTTGTCCCATGCTAAAAAATCATGAACAAGTTGTTTTTCTGCATCGGAAAGGCAGGATACATCCACTGATAACTCACTGCTTGAAAATTGTGTCCCATCTTTCCCCGCCAACAGTACCCGATAAGAGTTGATGTTAGTAGTTGTTAGCTCGTAAAGGTAAACATGTATGGCGCTTTTGCACTTTTCCGGGTTGGCAATTTCCTTTTCCGTGATGAACGCATCAATAAAGCTGTCGATGTTATTTTTCTGTGCTTCTTCACATTCTGAATAAGCTGATTGGGTAAGGCAAACCGCTTTTTCATCGTCTTTTGTAATAGCTTGAAATACCCCTTTGGTTTTTCGAAGTATATTATCAACTTCATCCTCAGAAATGTGGTATTTATAGATTTCTAATAACTTGGAAATGATCTCACTCTTGGTCAAATAATCATTCCCAGTTGCGACAAACATACACTTGATGATTTGGAGTTGAATTTCAGCATCAGACACTACATCGTTGCTTTCCGAATATATGGCTGCAGCAAGACGGAAAATGTCTTTTTGCATTGCAACGTCATTTTTTAAGGGAGCTGATAATACGCTCATTTTTCTCTCTCCTTTACACCAACCTAACCTTTCCCGCCAGGAGTTGTTGCATCATACCCTGCTTGACTTGGCGGTATTTTGCGAGCTTTTGCTCCAATTCCGCAATTTCATCGTCCATATCAGACAGAATACAAGAAATTGCTCGTTGCTCCTCATATTTTGGCACAATCAGTTTTGTCTGTGCGATGCTTGCCTTACTGATAGAAGAAACCTTTGTACCAACAATAAAGGGCATAAGCTGATCGTGGTAACATGCCGCATTCAGGTAATAGCCCAGAAATTTTACAGCGAAGCGCACTTTCGGTCTGCACAGCAGGGTGTGCTGTCCGGCCAAAACAGGGCATTCCACATTGATAACTTCAAGCGCCTTTCCAACGGTTTCATCTTCCGCGGTATCAGCAATAACAACATCGCCGGATTGCAGATAGCATTTTTCAGCAAAGCGGCTTAGATCAATTTCTTTTTTGATGTACGGAATTTCATTGCTATCGGCACTGATATAGGTTCCAAATTTAGTGAGTATATCGCCATAGTGGATGTTTTTGACCTTGCCGCTAACCGATAGCTGTGCCCTGGTAAAAGCATTGTTGGAGATGAAATCAAATAGGTCACCAAACACAAATGTTTCCCATTCACCAGAGAATCCTGGCAGGCGGTGTTTGCCGGTCAGAAGTTCCTGCATCACCCCCTGCTTAATGGCTTTTTTCTTGGCTATCAGCTTTTCGGTAAGGGCAAGTAGGTGGTCAATATCTGTTAAGACTTTTGCAATTCTTTTTTGCTCGTCTACTGTTTCCGGCAGATAAAACTCTAATGCACACAGTATTTTCTCATTCAATCCTGCCATGGTTGTCCCGTATGAACTTTGTATGAGAAACTGCTTGGTTGATGGACTTTGGAACAAATACAGCATCAAATCAGGGCTGACTATATTTTGATCAAATCTAATCCGAATGCCATCAGATCCCAGAAAGTAACGTTCTAAACCAATAGGAATAAGAGCAGAACGTTCAACGCTTCCCTTGCGTGCAAAAACAATGTCCTTCTCGGATAAGGCATATTTTCTCAACCGAGAATAAGTGCCATCTGTAATGCAAGGAGTTTCGGCTGTTATCCGAATGAATCCTTCTCGAATCTCACGAACTGAAATGATTGGAATCCCATAATCCACAAATTCACTTGCGCTAAGCACTGTTCCAAAGGGGCCTGTTTGAATTGTAGTCTTTGTCCGTGAAATCAACTCGCCTATAGTCCACTTCTTCCATTTTTGAGCATTTACCATACAAATCCCATCCTTTTCAGATGAGCCTTGACCTTGGACTCATAATCAGCAACAGCGGCAGATAGTTCCGGCAGGGTATCCTCATACCGCTCCACCAGTTCCACAATACGGTTGGTCATCTGGTGGGAAGTGGTGACATACAGCGCCTTGATTCCTTCAAAGATGGTGGCATACCATTTGCGGTTTACCAATAGATCCAGAATCTCTTCATCGGTCAGCAAAGCATACTTTGCCCGAACCTTTTCCTCCAATTCGGCGTTCATTTCCTTGACGGCCTTATTCTGCTTGGAAAGGGAATCCGTCAAGTCCACAAATTGCCTCAGTAGCGTATATTCCTCTCCCTTGGGATCAGTCTTTTTCAGCACCTTCAAACGGGCGGCGACAGCTTTAGCGTCTACCTTATCCTTATCGTTGAGGTGTTCTTTCAGATATCCGTCATCGCCGGTCTGCTCCTCCACGAACTCGGCCAGTCTGCTCTGGGTCTCTTCGGCAATGACCTGCGCCTCATTGATTTTCTTGCGTTCGGGGGCAAAGAACACGGACTCAATCAGTGCCCGAGGCAGCAAAACACCCTCCCAACCAATGACCTTTTCCTGCCCCTTTTTCTTGCCGGAGGTGTATTCCCCCATGATGTTTTCCCATGTCCGGGCGACGCCATAGCCGTCCACCGACACAAGATAAACATCGTCGCCCATGACTTCGTGCCAGTAGGAAAGCAGCACTTCGTAGACATCGTACTTATCCACCAGCTCCAGACCATCGAAACAGCCAATCAACTGCTCTGACAGCTCCACGATATAAGGCTTGACTTCCGTATCTTCATCAATGCTCCGGAGGCCGGAATCCACCATCTGCATCCACGCGTCAAATGCATTGTCGATGCGCTCGGCGTAGGCAGAAAACTCAGGGTCGTTATAGACCTCATTGCGGATATTCTCTTTGGGAATGTTCAGCTGATAATAGCCATCCCGCATCTGAGAAAACAGCTTGCTTTTCAGGCCGGGGAACAGCGCCCAATACTTCTTCATGGAATCCACATCCGTCGCAGGAATACCGCCATGTAGATGTCCGTCAATGTCCTGCAAATCTTCCGGAGTGGAACTGTCAATGTAACGGGGGATATTCAGGTTATATTCGTTTTTCTTCTTGATTTCGTCATTGGGGACGAAACGGGCATACTTGGAATCATCTGTGATTTGCTGATTGAATGTGGTGACGATTTTATAGATGTCCCGCTCACGCAGGCGGTTCTTGTTGCCATCCTTAACAAAGTCATGGCTGGCATCAATCATAAAGATACCTTTGCGCTCGGCAGCATCAGCCTTATCGATAATAATAATACAGGCAGGGATGCCGGTGCCATAGAACAGGTTGGCGGGTAAGCCGATAATGCCCTTGATATAGCCCTTATCGATAATGGCCTTACGGATAGTTGCTTCCGCATTGCCACGGAACAGAACACCGTGGGGAAGAATGACCGCAGCCTTGCCAGTGCTTTTCAAGGACTTTAAAATATGGAGTAGCCACGCAAAGTCGCCGTTCTTTTCAGGCGGTCTGTCACCATAGCCATCAAAGCGGCCATAGTCCTTAAGACCATCCGTCCAGTTTTTCAGAGAGAACGGTGGATTGGCCACCGCGAAGTCGAATCGCTTCAGCACCTCATCATCGGAGCCTTCTTCAAAATAGTGGGGTGAAGAGAATGTGTTTCCCGCTTTGATCTCACCTGCAGCTTTATTGTGCAGAACAAGGTTCATCTTGGCAAGGCCAGCGGTCGTCACTTCCTTTTCTTGTCCCCAAATGGCAATCTCAAAGGGCGCTTCATCCGCTGCGCGAATCAGAAGTGAACCGGATCCGCAGGCAGGGTCATACACGGAGTAACCCTCGTCGCGCTCTTCGATGCTGTCGATACCGATCACTTTGGCAAGAATACGGGAGACTTCGGCCGGTGTATAGAACTGGCCCTTGCTCTTGCCACTTTCCGTGGCAAAATGACGCATCAGATACTCATAGGCATCGCCAAGAATATCATCGCCGCCAGCCTTATTCTTTTTAAAATTGAATTCGTCACGCTGGAAAATGGCAATCAAGCCAGTGAGCTTATCCACCATTTCTTTGCCGCTGCCCAACTTGGCCTCATCATTGAAATGGGCATTGTCGATTACGCCTCGGAGATTGTTCTCTCCGGCTTCTGCCAACTTGGCAATGACCTTATCCATTTCTTCACCGATATTTTTATTGCCCTTCAATGCAACCAAATCGTCGAAACTGCCGCCTTCGGGAACCGTAATATCGGCATATTTTACGCCCTTAAACTTGTCCGTAACATATTTCACGAACAGCAGGGTCAGGATATAGTCTTTATACTGAGAGGCGTCCATGCCGCCCCTCAGTTTATCGCAGCTCGCCCAAAGGGAACTGTACAGCTCATTTTTCTTTATTGCCATCTTGGCAAATCCTCCTTGATTCAGGGAATTTCCCCCCAAATGAAAGCTATAAACTTTAAACTTAACTTTGCCAAGTTAGCATTAAGGTTTAAGTGCAGTAATCGGCACAACGAACACCCCATCTGACCGCTGATAAGCGGCATTTGCCATACCGCACAGCACGCAGAGAACCGCAGGAGGCTTTCCCTTAGGATCTTCCGAAATCTGCTTTTTGATCTCCAGCAAGTTAGCTGCAGCAGCGTCAATCTGGTTGGCACCCAGTTTGATTTCAAAAGCGCACCACTGGCCGTCAGGCAGTTCGATGACAGCATCGATTTCCTGATTTTTATAATCCTGATAGTGGTACAGATTTGCCCCGAAAGATTCCGCATAGATTCGAAGGTCACGTTCGCAGAGCGCTTCAAACAGGAAACCGAGCGTCTCCAAATCGCCCATCAGTCCAGCAGGGGTAGCTTTCAGCAAAGCACAGGCCAGAGAAGGGTCGGAGAAGTGCCGCTTTTCAGCCTGTTTAATACGGACGGAGGAACGGATGCCAGATGAGAATGGCGGCTGATTGTCCGTAATAAACAACCGCTTAAAAATATCCAGATAGGCAGACACCGTATTGGAGTCAATATCCTCGTCATCTACTGCCTTAATGTCTTTCATTAAAGTCTTATTGGTGACAGTGGTGCTTTCGTTACGGGCCAGAGAGCGCAACAGCAAGCGCATCTTGGATGTATCGCGCTTCACACCGTCGATGCGGTACACGTCATCGTCGATAACAGCATTGAGATATTCCAAAGGAAGCAGAGCAGCCTGCTCAATAGGCAATCCCAAACTGCCAGGCCATCCGCCGCGAATAATCAGCTCGATCAGTTTTTTCAGATCCATCTCGCCGGTTAATGCAGGGGCCAACTCGCCGTGGCACAGTTTTTCCAAGGAAACCTTTCCGCAGGAATCTCCAGACTCGTATAGGGACATGGGACGCATCCGCAGCTTGGCAATACGGCCTGCACCGCTGTGCAGGATGCCTTTATGGTTCGGAGTAGCAGAACCGGTCAGAATGAATTGTCCTTTTTCCGCAACCTGATCCACCTTGTACCGCACGGCATCCCAAATAGGAGGAACTTCCTGCCATTCGTCGATTAAGCGCGGAGTTTCACCGTCCAGAACCAGAGCAGGAGACAATTCGGCCAGTTGGCGGTTCTGGAAGTTATTGGCGGGATCGCCAATATAGATTTCGCTTTTGCTGTGATAAGAGGATGTCCAGGTCTTTCCACACCACTTGGGACCCTCAATGCAAACGGCGCCAAAGGCCGACAGATATTCCTTAACCTTTGTATCAATAACGCGGGGTTTATAGTTCTGCTTATCCATAAACACTCACCTCGACTATAAACTGAGTCTATTATAGTCCATTCAGCTGAATTTTACAACTACATTCAGTTGGATTTTTGCTTTTCGTTCAGTTGAATTTCCGCCTTCCAACCAATCAACTTTCTATCTCAAGTTTGGTGTATAATCTGCCTTCACCAGGTAACGCCCGATGCCATATCCGGAGTCGCTACGTTCAAACACTTCTTTCGGCAGAGTTGGCAGATACTTTCGCCCGAAAGCTGTACCAAAGCATGCCTCGAAGTTGGTTGTCGGCAGCACGACCCAGTCGGTATCGTCCTGCCTGTGCGCCATGTAATAGAGAACCAGCGCTTTTATGACTTCC
>ERZ780149.3735-NODE-3735-length-12421-cov-3.488274_pt1 | contig 12421 bp, 8 predicted proteins | sample MGYA00511367_ERZ780149 | MGnify/ENA primary metagenome ERZ780149 (study PRJEB29588, sample SAMEA2153852) | human gut metagenome | biome: human gut; feature: human-associated habitat; material: faeces | place: Denmark | collected 2008/2010 ...
CGCTCAAACGGCGCCCGCAGGCGGAGAGAGCGTAAATTCACCCATGCCCGGCAACATTCTTGATGTTAAGGTTGCAAACGGCGCATCTGTTAAAAAGGGCGATGTTTTAATGATTCTCGAAGCTATGAAAATGGAAAATGAAATAGTTGCTCCCTGCGACGGCACTGTTACCGTAGCCGTTACAAAGGGTGCGGCTGTTGAAACCGGCGCTCTTCTCTGCACAATAGCATAAGAACGGCTTTTTAGGGGAGAAATACGATGGAATTTTTGGAAAGATTACTCGACTTTTTAAAAAGCACCGGTTTTTACGGTTTGTTCGGTGACTTTTTAGGCAGCGGTTGGAAGAGCCTTGTTATGATTGCGCTTTCCTGCTTTTTGCTTTGGCTCGCCATTAAGAAAAAGTTTGAACCGTTGCTGCTTATAGGCATAGCCTTCGGTATGCTGCTTACAAACCTGCCCGGAGCCGATATGTATCACGGTGAGCTGTGGACAAAGTTTATGGCGCACGAAATAGGATACGGCGAGATAATGCTTAAAGGCGGTCTGCTTGACTACCTTTATATAGGTGTAAAAACCTGTATTTACCCCTGCCTTATCTTTATAGGTATAGGCGCTATGACCGACTTCGGTCCGCTTATTTCAAACCCAAAGAGTCTTGTCTTGGGCGCCGCCGCACAGATAGGTATTTTTATAACCTTTATCGGTTGCTTCTTCCTCGGCTTTCCGCAGGAAGCCGCCGCGTCTATCGGTATTATAGGAGGCGCAGACGGCCCTACGGCGATTTACACCACATCTACGCTTTTCCCGAATCTTCTGGGTCCGATAGCGGTTGCGGCTTATTCATATATGGCACTTGTTCCTGTAATTCAGCCGCCTATTATGAAGCTGCTTACAACCAAAAAAGAGCGTCAGATAGTTATGAAGCCGTTAAGACAGGCTACAAAAACCGAAAAAATTCTTTTCCCGATAGTTGTTACTATATTTGTTGCGCTTCTTGTTCCGTCGGCCACCCCGCTTGTAGGTTGCCTGATGCTCGGTAACCTTTGGAAAGAGTCGGGCGTTGCAGAGCGTCTTTGCAAGACCGCTCAAAACGAGCTTATGAACATTGTTACAATATTCTTGGGTATTTCGGTCGGCGCCACCGCTACGGCAGATGCGTTTCTTAACCTTAACACCTTAAAGATTTTGGCAATGGGTATTGCGGCGTTCGCGCTCGGTACTGCAGGCGGCGTGTTGCTTGCAAAGGTTATGAACATTTTCACAAAGAACAAAATCAATCCGCTTATCGGCTCGGCCGGCGTTTCTGCCGTTCCTATGGCGGCGCGCGTATCACAGTCGGTAGGTCAGAAAGAAAACCCGTCAAACTTCCTGCTTATGCACGCTATGGGTCCGAATGTTGCCGGCGTTATCGGCTCTGCTATTGCTGCGGGTGTATTGATTTCTCTGTTTGGTTGATAAATAGGAGGATATATATTTATGGCAAACAAACCTTTATATATTACAGACACCATTTTGCGTGACGCTCATCAGTCGCAGGCGGCAACGCGTATGCGAATTGAGGATATGCTACCCGCGCTTGAGCGTCTTGACAAAATAGGCTATTGGTCGGTAGAGTGCTGGGGCGGTGCTACGTTTGACGCTTGTATGCGTTTTCTTAACGAAGACCCGTGGGAGAGACTTCGCACAATAAAAAAGCATATGCCCAACACCAAGCTGCAGATGCTTTTCCGCGGTCAGAATATACTCGGTTATAAGCACTATGCAGACGACGTTGTTGATATGTTTGTTAAAAAATCTATCGAGAACGGCATTGATGTTATTCGTATTTTTGACGCGCTTAACGACCCGCGTAATTTAGAGCAGGCTATTAAGTCCTGCAAAGAATACGGCGGAATTTGCGAGCCTGCAATCAGCTATACCGTAAGCCCTGTTCACAACGAGGAATATTTTGTAAAGCTTGCAAAAACCCTTGAAAATATGGGCGCCGATGTAATATGCATTAAAGATATGGCAAATCTTCTTTTGCCTTATGATGCATATTCGCTTGTTAAAAAGCTTAAAGAAAATATTAAGGTGCCTATTCACCTGCATACCCACAACACCACAGGTACGGGCGATATGACCTATCTTATGGCGTCGCAGGCAGGCGTTGACATTGTTGACTGCGCGCTGTCTCCGTTTGCAAACGGTACTGCAAACCCCGCTACCGAAGCGCTGGTTGCAACATTGCAGGGCACCGAGCGTGACACAGGCCTTGACCTTAATAAGCTCTCCGATGTTGCCGTTCACTTCCGCGGTGTTGCCGACAGAATGAAGAAAGAGGGCATACTTGACCCGAAGGTGCTTAATGTTGACGCAAAAACACTTATTTATCAAGTGCCGGGCGGTATGCTTTCAAACACAATTTCACAGCTCAAACAGGCAGGTAAGGAAGATAAGTATTACGATGTTTTGGCAGAAGTGCCCAGAGTAAGAAAAGACTTCGGTTATCCTCCGCTTGTAACGCCCACCAGTCAGATTGTGGGCACACAGGCTGTTATGAATGTTATTTCGGGCGAGCGCTACAAGATGATTCCGAAAGAATCAAAGGCTCTGCTTCGCGGTGAATACGGCAAGCTGCCTGCTCCCGTTAATGAGGAGGTTCGCAAAAAGGCTATCGGCGATGACAAGGTAATTGACTGCCGACCTGCCGACCTGCTTGAACCCGAGCTTGAAAAATACGCCGCCGAAATGAAAGAAAAGGGCATAGGCAAATCTTATGAAGATGTTTTAAGCTATGCGCTTTTCCCGCAGGTTGCCGAAAAGTTCTTTGCAGTGCGCGACAAAGCACCCGAGGATGAAAACACCGTTCGCGAGCTTGTTGTAGAAGACCTTTCGGAATAAGAATAAATTTAAATTTTAAGCATCTGCCGTTTTATCGGCAGATGCTTTGTTATAAAAACGGTTTGACAAAATTTGCGGGGGGGGGTAGAATATTATCGGAATATGGTATATAATATGAAACGGGTGAAGATAATGAAAAATTACTTTAAAAATATAACGGTTATACTTCTTGCATTATGTCTTTTAAGTTTTTGCGGCTGTAAAAACGGCGGCACTTTGAGTTCTGAAATGACGGCAAGCGAAACCGATTACATACAAACCGAGCTTAACAATATTGCCGAAGACGAAACGGTTGACCCCGAAAACACCGAAACAGCGGCCGAACCGGGTGTGCAGATGAGCTTTAAAAATATTCAAGCGGCAAAAGGTCAGGCTAACGGAATTGACGTTTCAAAGTGGCAGGGTAAAATAAATTGGCAGAGCGTAAAGAACGCCGGTATAGACTTTGCCGTAATACGAATGGGATACCGCGGTGAAAACGGTGTTATTTACCGCGACTCAAACGCAGACTATAATATTCAGCAGGCTCAAAAGGCTGGAATTTTGGTAGGCGTGTATTTCTTTTCCACAGCGGTAAACACTTCGGAAGCCACCGAAGAGGCGGCGTGGGTTTGCGAAGCGGTTAAGGGATATGATATTTCATACCCCGTGGTTTATGATTGCGAGGGTTATACCGACTCATCAAGCCGAATGTACGGTGTTTCGGCAGCGTCACGCACCGATAATGCCCTTGCGTTTGCCGATTATGTGCATGGCAAGGGTTATACCGGAATGGTGTACGGGGCAAAATCGGAATTTGAAAACCCTGATTATTGGCAAATGGAACGAATAGAGCAAAAATGCAGGATTTGGGTGGCGCATTACAGTTCGCCCACATACCCCGACAAGCCTAACCCCGACTACAACCGAAAATACGATATGTGGCAGTACACAAATCGCGGAACGGTAGACGGCGTAATCGGAAACTGCGATATGGTAGTTTCATATTTTACGGCAGAGAGGTCGTCTGCAAAAGACAATTCCGCCACTCCGCCCGCCGCCGATGCGCCCAAAACCCAAGAGGAAATGGTTTATACCGAGATCAACGATAGGGTTACCGCCAAGGAAGAGGTAAATCTTCGCACGGGAGCCGGAACAAAATATGATATTGCGGGAAGCCTTAAAAGCGGTGAATTTTTAACAAGAACAGGCATAGGCACAAACGGCTGGTCAAGACTTTTGTATAACGGACAGACGGTTTATGCCATAACGAGCTATCTGTCAAACGAGATTGTAAATGTTGAAAAGCCCGATGTTGTAAACGGACAGATATTTACTGCGGCGGGGGATCGAGTGACCGCAAAATCCGAAGTGAATTTGCGCGCGCTTCCTACAACCGACAGCAATATAGTCGGCAGTCTTAAAAGCGGAACGTTTTTGACGCGCACAGCCATAGGCGACAAGGGTTGGTCAAGACTTGACTTTAACGGCACCGCTGTTTATGCGGTTACAAATTATCTTACCGACAAAGCGCCCGAAATAAGTTCTGACGATACACCGTCAGAGCAAGGCTCTGTGACCGAGTACGGTATGGAATTTAAGTTGACCGCGGTAAATGTTACCGCAAAAGAGGAGGTAAATCTCCGTGATAAGCCCGAAACCGGCGGTTCAAATGTGGTTTATACCCTTAAAAACGGTGAATATATAACAAAAACAGGTGAGAGCAACTCCGGTTGGGCGCGCCTTGATTTTAACGGGCAGACGGTTTACGCCATAAATTCGTTTTTAATGCAATAAATAAGAGCAGACTCTGACAAATAGAATCAGAGTCTGCCTGCTTTTTGTCTAAATTAAGCTTTCCCAAGCCTCTATATGTTGTAGCAATTCGGCTTCAAGCGCGTCGATTTGAGCCTGCAATTCAGACAGTTTTTGATAGTCTGCCGTATTTTCGGGGCTCTGCTGTTCGGCTTTGAGCAAATTGAGTTTTGCTTCGGTTTGCTCAACCCTTTCTTCCGCCTTTTTAAGCTCGCGTTCACGCCGCGCCTTTTCTTTTAAAGGGGTGGTGTATGTTTTTTTTGGCCGAATTTGAGTTACCTTTTGTTGAGGCTCGGTATTTTCCTCATTGCTTTTATGTTTTAAAAGATATTCGTCATATCCGTAATCGTGTATAACAGCGGCACCGTCTTCAAAAACAATCAGCCTGTCGGCAAGCTTTTTTACAAAATATCGGTCGTGCGATACAAAAATCAGCGTTCCGTTATAGCCTTGCAAAATATCTTCAAGAGTTTCTTTTGAAATTATATCCATGTGGTTTGTGGGCTCGTCTAAAATAAGCAAATTAGGCGAACGTCGAAACAACTTGCAAAGGGCAAGCCTTACGCGCTCACCGCCCGACAGCATATCAATGGTTTTGAACACCGCTTCGCCGCTGAATAAGAATGCTCCAAGCGCACTGCGCGCTTCAAATTCGGTCATAGCGGGAAACGCCGACAGCATATTGTCGAGCACGGTCTCACTGCCTCTTATCTGCGCCATTTGCTGATCGAAATATCCTATGTTTACAAGCGCGCCTGTGCTAAACGAGCCTGAAATTGCGGGAATTTTGCCTATAAGCGTTTTAAGCAGGGTGGATTTGCCCTTGCCGTTGCCGCCTATAATTCCGACGCGGTCGCCGCGGTATATATTAAAAGAGAGTGTTGCGAGCGGTTTTTCAAATCCTACCGTCAGATTGTTTACCGAAAGCACCTCTTTCGCGCTTTGAACCGAAGCTTCGAGTGTTGCCTTAAAGGTGCGGCGGTCTTCGGTTTCGGGAGCGTCAAGCTTTTGCATACGGTCGATTGCCTTTAGCTTGCTTTGCGCCATAGCGGCCTTGGTTGCCTTATATCGAAAACGCTCGGCGGTGGCCTCAATTCTTGCTATTTCTTTTTGCTGTGCCTCGTAATTTTTTTGAGCAAGCGTGCGGTTTTCGCGTTTTTTTGCGGTAAACTGTGTGTAGTTGCCCACATAACGCGCGGTTTTGCCGTGCTCTATTTCGCATATTTCGTTAACCGTGTTATCCAAAAACATACGGTCGTGCGACACAATAAGCACGGCCTTTTTGTAATTTTTTATGTAATCTTCAAGCCACGACACAGCCTCAATATCAAGGTGGTTTGTGGGCTCGTCTAAAAGCAACAGGTCGGGTTTAGACAAGAGCAGTTTTAAAAACGCGATTTTTGTGCGCTGACCGCCGGAAAATTCGCTTAAAGGGCGGTGCTTTTGCAAATCGTCAAAACCGAATTTTTTAATTGCCGCCTCGTATTCCTTTTCAAAATAAAAACCGCCCATTTGAGTAAAACGGTCAAGCAACGAGGTGTAATTTTTTATGTTTTCTTCAGACTGTGCCGACTCCATTGCCGCTTGCGCGGTATCGAGCTCGGACTTTACGGCAAGAATGTCGCTGTATGCACTGCGTATTTCATCAATCAAGGTAACGCCGTCGTCTGCGAAGGTCATTTGATTAAGCGCACCTATGCGTGGGTTGCCGCTGACGCACATAAAACCGCCGTCAGATTCGGTATTGGCAAGTGGTATTTCGCCTGCAAGCAGGCGCAAAAGCGTTGTTTTGCCGCAACCGTTTCTGCCCACAAGCCCTATACGGCTGTTTGCGTTGATTGTCAGGTTTATATCCTTTAAAATCGGCTCGCCCGAAAGGTCTACCCGACCATTATGAATTTCTATCTGCAAAATTTATCACCACGGTTATTTTAACACTGTTTTTTTATAATTGCAATGTTGATAACAATAAAATAATGTGGTAATATATATTACATCAAATAAAACTTGGGGAAAACAATGAAAAATTTTTACGAAAAACACAAAGTTGCAATTTTAATAGTTTTAAGCGTGTGCGTTGCGGTTGTTTCGGCAACCGTGCTGGCGTTTGTTTTGGCAGATCATGTAAAGACGGCCCTTTCTGACGATTATTTATCGGCAGGAACGAGCGTTGTCGAAACTAAGGCTTCACAGCCAGTGTTGCCGTCTGCCGAAAGCCAACCGCCCGAGCCTATTATTCCGCTTGTTATTACCTCGCCTCAAAAGGCCGACATAACCGTTTCGGAGTCGCATTATGCAATTACCGGTACAAGCGACCCGAACAAGCCGCTTACTATGAACGGAAACGAAATTCCAAGACTTGAAAGCGGTGAATTTTCGGTTGATGTTGAGCTTACTCCCGGCAAAAACGCCTTTGTTTTTGAGCACAATGACGAAAAGGTGACATATATTATTCGTTATGATTATGTTATTGTTAAGGGCTATGCGCCTTTTGAAAAACAAAGTTATGAAGCGGGCTCGTCGTTTGTTGCGGTGGTATATGCACGCATAAATTCGAGCTCGGTTACGGCGTCTTTTTCGGGGCAGACCGTAAATTTGCAGCCCCAACCTTATGAGGACGGCGAGGAATTTACCAACTTTGTCGGAACCTTTACCCTGCCTACCGGCAACGAAACCGACCTTGATCTCGGCAGTGTAAAATTTTCGGTGACCTGCAGAGGTATAAGCCGCAGTTATACTTCACCGTCGGTTATATGCCTGCGCGACAAGGCGCTCGACGGCACACAGGTGGTTGAAATTGTAGCAAGTCAGGCGGAAACCTTTAACGGCGATACCACCGATGACTGGTCGCGCCCCACAAACAGCTATTTGCCGCAGGGCACGATTGACTATAAGGTGGGCGGTATTGTGTATGAGGCCGAAAGCGGCAACAGCTATTATAATCTGCGTTGCGGAAAGCGCGTATATGTTACCAAAAAGAATTCGCCCGACCCCGAACGCGTTACCGTATCCAAGGTTTATCAGGGCGAGCTTCCCGAGTATAATACAATCTCGCTCGCTTCTGGTCAGTCGGGTGCAAAGCACACGGCGTTTACATTCGATGTCGCATGGCGCGCGCCCTTTGCGGTAGAGCTTGCTCCGCAAAGCTACACAAATCCCGCAAAGCAGGACTATTCTGTTTCGTCCGTTACATACAGTTATGTTGACATAAAGTTTTTCTATGCGCAAACGATAGACGGAAACTTTGCCGATATAAGCAATCCGCTGTTTTCGTCTGCACAGATAATTCATACGGATGACGGCTGTATTTTAAGACTTCACCTCAGAGCCACGGGTGCATTTTACGGCTGGCATGCCGAATACAACGCGGCGGGTCAGCTTGAATTTAAGTTTTTAAACCCTCCCGCAGTTACCGAAGTCAATAATTTGACGGGGCTTAAAATAGTAATAGACGCGGGTCACGGCGGCAGAGACATAGGCGCGTCGGGTCTTCGCCCCGATATAATGCCCGAAGCCGAGCGTAATTTGTCGCTTGCCTATAAATTAAAAGCCGAGCTTGAAAGTTACGGCGCCACGGTAATAATGACCAGAACGGGCGATGTGTCAATGTCGGCAGACGCAAGATGTGAATTTTTGCGGCGACAGGCGCCCGACCTATGTATATCGATACATCACGATTCAAGCACGCGGGCCTCGGCGTCGGGCGGCAGTATTTATTGCTTTAACGCCTTTTCGGACCGTGCGACAAAATTTGTTTTCGACCGCACCGCCGCAGGCGGCTTTTACAGCACAACACAAAAGGGCTGGCATTATTTTTATCTGGCTCGCGTTACGGCATGCCCCGTAGTTCTGACCGAAAACGGATTTATTTCAAACCCCAACGATTTTGTCGGAATAAGCGACGAGGGTGTGAACAACGCCAAGGCAAAAGCGCTTGCGCAGGGCGTGCTTGATTACTTTAATTCATTTGTAAAATAAAACAGTTGAAAATAAACGGATTATATTTTATAATGTTACAGAATAAATTGATATTTGGTGATAAAAATGGCTAAACAGGAAAAATTGGTTAAATCGATTACTTCAATGGATGAGGACTTTGCAAAATGGTACACCGATGTTTGCATAAAAGCGGAGCTTATAGATTATTCCTCGGTTAAGGGATGTATGATTATCAGACCTTACGGTTATGCTATATGGGAGAACATTCAGCATATTATGGACGGTATGTTCAAAGAGCTCGGCCACGAAAATGTGTATATGCCTATGTTTATACCCGAAAGTCTTTTGCAAAAAGAAAAAGACCATGTTGAAGGCTTTGCACCCGAGGTTGCGTGGGTTACCCACGGCGGTGAGGAAGAGCTTGAGGAGCGACTTTGTGTGCGCCCGACATCCGAAACCCTTTTTTGCGATCACTTTAAAAATATTGTTCATTCTTACCGTGACCTGCCAAAGCTTTATAACCAGTGGTGCAGTGTTGTAAGGTGGGAAAAAACCACACGCCCGTTCCTGCGCTCACGCGAATTCCTGTGGCAGGAGGGTCACACTCTGCATGCCACCGCAGACGAGGCTCGGCACGAGACCGAGCAGATGCTTAATGTGTATGCCCGTTTTGCAAAAGAGGCGCTTGCAATGCCTGTTGTAAAGGGTCAAAAGACCGAGAAGGAGCGTTTTGCAGGCGCAGAGGCAACCTATACAATCGAGGCTTTAATGCATGACGGCAAGGCGCTTCAAAGCGGCACCTCACACTATTTCGGCGACGGTTTTTCACGCGCTTTTGATGTTCAGTTTACCGACAAAGACAATAAACCCGTATATCCCTATCAAACATCTTGGGGCACAACCACACGCCTTATAGGCGCGGTTATTATGACCCACGGTGATGATAACGGCCTTGTTCTTCCGCCTGCGGTTGCGCCCATTCAGGTTGTGGTTGTGCCGATAGCATCGCACAAGGGCGGCGTTAACGAAAAGGCGCAGGAGGTTTGCGAAACACTCAAAAAGGTCTGCCGAGTAAAGCTTGACAATTCAGACCAGACTCCCGGCTGGAAGTTTGCGGAATATGAAATGAAGGGCGTTCCGATTCGTATTGAAATAGGCCCTCGCGATATTGAAAACAACCAATGCGTTGCGGTTCGCCGCGACAACCGCGAAAAAATATTTATAGATCTTGACGAGCTGGAAACGCGCATACCCGAATTGCTTACCGAGTATCACGACGCGCTTTACAACAAGGCGCTCGAGCGTCGTGAGGCTATGACCTATGACGCAAAAAATCTTGATGAAATTATACAAATCGCCAATACAAAACCCGGTTTTATACGCGCAATGTGGTGCGGTGACCGCGAGTGTGAGGATAAGCTTAAGGAGGTTGCGGGAATAACATCGCGCTGCATACCCTTTGAGCAGGACAAAATAGGCGACACCTGTGTTTGCTGCGGCAAGAAAGCCGACAAAATGCTGTATTGGGGCAAAGCATACTGATTTTAAGGAATACAGATAAAATGAGAAAAACGAAAATTGTTTGCACAATAGGACCTGCCTGTGAAGATGCCGCAACATTAGAGGCTATGTGCAAAGCGGGAATGAATGTTGCCCGACTCAACTTTTCGCACGGTAATCATGAACAGCATTTACAAAAAATAAAGCTGGTAAAAACCGTTCGTGAAAAGCTCGATATGCCGATTGCAATTTTGCTTGACACAAAGGGTCCTGAGTACCGAATAAAAACATTTGAAAACGGAAAAATAAATTTAAACGAGGGCGACCTCTTTACCTTTACCACAGAGGATGTTGTCGGCAACGACCAAAGGGTAAGCGTTACCTATAAGGGTCTTTGTAATGATATAAACATAGGCGACCGAATTCTGCTAAACAACGGTCTGCTTATTTTCGAGGTTACTAAAATCAACTCTCCCGAGGTTATATGTAAGGTTATTGCCGGCGGTGAGCTTTCCGACCGCAAGAGCATGGCTTTCCCCGGAAAAGTATTAAAGCAAAAATATTTAAGCGAACAGGACAAGGCGGATATAAAATTCGGAATTGACAATGATGTTGATTTTATAGCCTGTTCGTTTGTGTCAAACGCCCAGGATTTGCGTGATGTTAAAAGCTATATAAATGAAATTGCGCCCGACACACGCGTAAGTCTCATCGCCAAAATAGAAAACCGTTCGGGTGTTGACAATATAGAACAAATCTGTGACGAATGCGACGGCATTATGATAGGCCGCGGCGATATGGGAGTTGAAATTCCCTTTGAAGAACTGCCCGACATTCAGAAAAAGCTGATAACAAAATGCCGACTGCTCGGCAAGCGCGTTATAACCGCCACCGAAATGCTTGAATCTATGATTTATAATCCTCGGCCGACCCGAGCGGAAATCAGCGACGTCGCAAACGCGGTATATGACGGCACCAGCGCTATTATGCTGTCGGGTGAAACCGCCGCGGGCAAATACCCCGTGCTCACCGTTCGGACGATGGCGCGCATTGCTCAACAGACCGAGATGAATATACACTATAACAAGCGTTTCGGACGGTCAGAGTTTAAAATTAAAAATGTTGTTGACGCGCTGTCTCATTCGGCCTGCGCCATGGCTATGGATGTAGACGCGAAGTGTATTGTTGTATGCTCGCTTTCGGGCATGACAGCCCGTATGGTGTCGCGGTTCCGTCCGCCTATGGATATAATAGGCTTTACCGCCGACGAAAAAACCCGCAGGCAGCTGTCGCTTTCTTGGGGAATTATACCCGTAAAATCCGAAATTTACAAATCTACCGATGTACTTTTTTATTCGGCTGTAAACGCGGCTAAAAAAAGTCTCGGACTTCATTCGGGCGACAAGGTGCTTATAACGGGCGGCAACACAAACGGAGTATCGGGCAATACCGATATGATTAAAATTGAAACGGTAGAATAATTTGCGTATCGAAATTTTAAAAACACATATAAAAACACCCCGCTTTTAAATATAAGCGAGGTGTTTTTGCGTTTGATTACTTAAAAAGATTACCGTTTTCGTCAAGTACGGCGGTTCGGTTTACGGTGTAGTAAAAGTGCTTTCCGTATTCTTCAAAAAACTTATTTAAAAACAGTTCGGGGTTTAGGTTTTCTCGACTCCCTGCAGGAAGCGTGATTTTTAAAACGGTGTCGGTGCATTTTGTGCCAAATGAAAAGCCTTTGATTTTGTCGGCAATGTCGATTTCCTTTTCGGCACCCTTTTTGGTTTTCTTTAAAACGGTAAGCGTGTCACGGTTTAAAAACTCGGACAAAGCGTTTTTGATTTCGCCGCCGTCGTCAAAGGTGATTTCAAAGTACGCCGCCGCAATATCGCCCGATTTTAAAATCGGCTCTGCCGCGTCGAAAAATCTTATATACGGCGGGCAAACGGCATTGAGCTTTTCGGGAAGTTCCGATATGGGATAACCGTCATCTAAAATGCGTATATCCAAAATTTCATACTCGCTTTCAAAGCCTAATGACAGCGGAAGCGCAAAGGTCATATAAAGGTGCGGGTTAAAGCCCTCGGTGTACCAGACGGGCAGCTTTGCACGGCGAATGGTCCGTGTCATAAAACGGGTCATATCAAGGTGCGAAATAAACTTCATACGCCCGCTTTTTTTGTAAAAAAGCCTAACGTTTTTCAAAGCAAACACCCTTTCCGTAAGAATTTGCGCCGCAGCCCGCGCATTTTGCCAATTTAGTCAGCTTTATATCTTCTTTAATGGCCATTAAAGAAGATAT
>ERZ780149.3736-NODE-3736-length-12419-cov-5.020948_pt1 | contig 12419 bp, 7 predicted proteins | sample MGYA00511367_ERZ780149 | MGnify/ENA primary metagenome ERZ780149 (study PRJEB29588, sample SAMEA2153852) | human gut metagenome | biome: human gut; feature: human-associated habitat; material: faeces | place: Denmark | collected 2008/2010 ...
GAAAACAGAGATTCGAATCCAATATAAAAAACGCAGACCAGGCCGAGCCCGATCTGCGTTTTTATCAATATCGAGAATCCCCTAACTTATCCGTTCATCGAAGCCAAGAACTCCATATTATCGAATGTCTGTTCCATGCGCTTCTTGACAAATTCCATAGCCTCCATAGAGTTCATATCGGCCAGGTACTTACGCAGGATCCACATACGGTTCACGGTGTTTTCATCCTGCAACAGGTCGTCGCGGCGCGTGCTGGACGCTGTGATATCGACAGCCGGATAAACACGTTTGTTTGCCAGCTTGCGATCCAACTGCAACTCCATATTACCCGTACCCTTGAATTCTTCAAAGATCACATCGTCCATCTTCGAACCGGTTTCAGTCAATGCCGTTGCCAGGATCGTCAGGCTGCCGCCGTTTTCGATGTTACGGGCAGCCCCGAAGAAACGTTTCGGTTTCTGCAATGCGTTCGCATCCACACCACCGGAGAGCACTTTACCGGAAGCCGGCTGAACCGTATTGTAAGCACGAGCCAGACGTGTGATAGAGTCTAACAGGATCACGACATCATGTCCACATTCCACCATACGTTTAGCCTTATTCAATACGATTTCGGCAATTTTCACATGGCGTTCAGCCGGTTCGTCGAAAGTAGAAGCAATCACTTCGGCATCTACGCTACGGGCCATATCGGTCACCTCTTCAGGACGTTCGTCGATCAGCAGGATAATCATATACACTTCAGGATGGTTGGCTGCGATCGCATTGGCGATATCCTTCAACAGCATCGTCTTACCGGTCTTCGGCTGTGCCACGATCAGACCACGCTGTCCCTTGCCGATCGGCGAGAACAGATCTACTACACGTACGGCGATATTATCATATACTTTCGAAGACTTGCGGGCCGTCAACATGAATTTTTCGTCCGGGAAAAGCGGAGTCAGATGATCGAAAGGAACACGGTCACGGACTTCTTCAGGCGTACGGCCGTTGATCTTGTCCACTTTGACAAGCGGGAAATATTTTTCACCTTCCTTCGGAGGACGGATAGCCCCCTCCACCACGTCGCCGGTCTTCAGGCCGAACAGCTTGATCTGCGACTGCGATACGTAAATATCATCCGGGGAAGTCAGGTAGTTATAATCGGAAGAACGCAAGAAACCATATCCGTCAGGCATCATTTCCAGCACACCGACACCTGTCAGTATACCGTCAAACTCATACTGTTTTTCCTGCACAGCATTGTTATTATTGTTGTTGCGCTGGTTGTTATGATTATTCTGGTTGTTCTGTCTGTTGTTATTCTGGCGAGGATTGTTCTGCTGCTGGGCGGCTGCAGGTTGTTCTTCACGCGCTTTCGGTTCCGGTTTTGCAGGTGTGGAAGAGAATGGGAAAAGTTGATCGAGAACTGATTTGGTGTCCGGATGGCGGAATACCACACGTTTAGGTTCGTCTGACGGAGTCGAAGCGGCAGGAGTTTCCACGACAGCCGGTTCTTCCGTTACTTCAGGAGCGATTTCGGCCGGAAGCTCTCCGTTATCCGATTCCACGACAACAGGAGGAAGCAACGGTTTCTCTACAGGCTTGTCAGTCTTCTTAACCACTTTCTTTGCTGCCGGTTTTACCGTTTCGGCAGGGACGTCGGCCGTAGCATCAGCTACCTGGACAAGAGTTTCGGATACAGGAGCATTGGCTGAAACCGGACTTTTGGAAACGGCTGCCTCTTCGTTTTTCTGGACAGGAACAACAGCCGCGGCCACTTTTTCTTTCTTGTCAATACGAGTCCGTCTTTTACGTTCGGGCTGTTCCGGAGCTTCCGGAGCGACCTCTTCTACCGAAACTTCAACGGGTGTGGCGGGAGCAGCGACTTTCGTTTTGGCATCAGCTTTTGCGCCTTTCGGAGCCGCAGCTTTTGTTTTCTTAGCCTTAGTCTGCCTTTCTGCTTTCTTTGCTTCCTTTTCTTTCTCCTTTTCAGCCTGGATGCCGGCGTATGAAATGGCCTGTTCGTCAAGAATTCTGTATACAAGTTCCTCTTTCTTAAGGGAACTTACTTTTTTAATACCTAACTCTTCCGCTATACTTTGCAACTCAGGAAGGAGTTTTTCATTTAGTTCTAGAATGTTATATTTTTGCATAATGCGAAGTGAATAATAAAAACGACGTACTTACACGACCGGACACGGCACGCGTACAACGCAATCATTGTATCTTTTATAATTTGATAATTAATAATTTCATGTGAAAACCGGATTGTTGAGCTAATTTGAATCATTAGTAACACATCTGCGGAGTAAATCTTTGCAAATGTAATAATATTTTCAGTTACTCTCGCTTTTTGTCGGAAAAAAATTCACAACTAACACACTTTTAGTTGTTTTGTCCAGGCAAAAACGATTATCGGAACGTTCTCCTACAATCCAGATAACAGCGCCTCCGCTGCATAAAAGCCACGTCCGTTCCTTATCTAAACGGCTGAATTTATGATCCGAGAAATAATCGCTTAATTTCTTCCGCCCTTTCATGCCAAAAGGAATAAACCAATCTCCTTCTTTCCATGTACGCAGGGTAAGCGGAAAAGCCAGTTTGTCGTAATCGAAATAAGCGATATTTTTATCTTTCCGGATATGGAAATCTTCCTTAATAACAATCTTCTCGAAAGAAAGTTCGACAGGACCGGACCAAACTTTCTCGCCACCGGTCAGTGTATATTCACGGACCTCTTCTTTTACAAGGGGAGATAACAATAAATAGTCCCGATCTTTTATCAACCGGTGCGTAGAAGAGAAAAAGGTTTTGCCCGATTCTTTCGTCAGGGACAAATAAACATCCTCCGCCACCGGACGAGTAAAGCCATAGGTTTTGAGTAACTCGTATAAAATAGCATCGGGCGACGGGTAACGCATCAAGGCGGCAATCGAAAGGCGGTCCCCTTGCTCGACCACGGCATTCCTCGCCTCTTCCACCACATGCAGATAAACGGCTTCGGCTGCCGACAGATGTTCGGACGTACGGGCGATCGCATCCTTCACGGAAGGATTGATTTCCTTCAGAAGTGGAAGGACACGCAGGCGGATAAAATTGCGCGTATAAGCATCGGAAAGGTTGGTACTGTCGGTCACATACGTCAAACCGCGTCCGGCAAGCCACTCCAAGATATCCTCACGGCTCACGGCAAGCAAAGGGCGCACCACGAAACCGTTCCTCGGACGAATCCCGCTCATTCCCCTGATGCCGGTCCCACGTACCAGATTCATCAAAAGCGTTTCCACACTGTCGTCACGATGATGAGCCACAGCGACAGCCTGCGCCCCGGTTGCAGCCCGTTGCTCTTCGAACCAGCCATAGCGCAACTCGCGGGCAGCCATTTCAATGGAGAGATGCCGGTCGGCTGCATATTTCCGGGTATCGAAGTCCGTCATCAGGAAAGGGACATCCAGTTTTCGGGCATACTCCCTTACAAACTGTTCGTCACGCAGGGATTCGTCTCCCCGCAAATGAAAATTACAATGCGCCGCAATACAGGAATAGCCCGACTCCACCAAAATGGTGAGTAGGGCTATTGAATCTGCTCCGCCACTTACACCGACCAGAACCGGACGGTTTTCCGTAAGCAACCGATATTTCTCTATATATGCACGGACAACGTCGCGCATCCGATTATTCTTCTATGCCTGCCAATTCAGGGTCGATCATGATACGACCACAGTATTCGCAAACGATCACTTTCTTACGCAACTTGATATCCAACTGTTTCTGGGGCGGAATCTTGTTGAAACAACCACCGCAGGCACCACGCTGTACATATACGACAGCCAAGCCGTTACGTGCCCCCTTGCGGATACGTTTGAAAGCAGTCAAGAGGCGCGGTTCGATATTCGCCTCCAGTTTCTTTGCTTTTTCGCGCAGTTTCTCTTCGTCCTGCTTGGTTTCGGAAATGATCTGTTCCAGTTCGCCCTGCTTTTGAACCAAATCAGCCTTACGGCCTTCCAGTCTTTCGGACAGTTCGGCGATCTCTTCCTTCTTACGGTTGATCGCTTCACCGAATTCACGAATCTTCTTTTCAGAGAACTCGATTTCAAGTCCCTGGAATTCTATTTCTTTTGACAAGTTGTCGAACTCACGGTTGTTACGCACGTTATCCAACTGCGCTTTATATTTTTCAATCAGACCGGTTGACTCCGTAATCTTATGTTTCTGTTCTACAACAGCATTCTCAAAATCTTTAATTTCTGACTGATAGTTCTGAAGACGTGTTTCCAGACCAGCGATCTCATCTTCCAAGTCCTGTACTTCCAAGGGAAGTTCGCCGCGAAGTGTCTTGATCTTATCAATTTCAGTCATCATCGTCTGAAGCTGATACAGCGTAGAAAGCTTTTCTTCAACTGTAATCTCTTTTTCAGCTGATTGTTTATCTGTAGCCATTCTATAAATATTTTACCGGGTTTGAATTAACATTCGAAAAATGTACCGCAAAGGTAGGGAATTTTTTCGATATTATGTTATAAAAGATATCTTTTGTACAGACTTCACTTTCATAATGACCAATAACCGCCAGCAGAATCCGGTCTTCCACATCGTAAAAGTCATTATATTTAGCCTCCCCCGTAATGAAAACGTCCGCACCGTAACTGATTGCGTCTTTGATCAGGAAAGCGCCGCTCCCCCCGCATAAAGCGACTTCGCGTATCGGCTTGCCGGTCAGGGCGGAATGCTTCACGCCCCCCACCTGGAACAGCTCCTTGATCCGTTGCAGGAAGCCCAATTCACTCTCTTCTTCGGGCAACTCTCCGACTACCCCCGAACCGACCTGGTTCCAGGCATTATCCAAAGGATAGAAATCGAATACCGGTTCTTCATAAGGATGGACGGAAAGCAACGCACGCGTCACCGTCGACTTACGGAAAGCGGGCAATATCGTTTCGATACGGATTTCCGACTCCACATGCAACTCGCCTATTTCGCCACAGAACGGGTTCGTCCCTTCGCCGGCACGGAAAGTCCCGCTCCCCGGCAGGCTGAAGCTACAGGAATCATAGCCGCCTATCGCTCCGGCTCCCGCATTGAACAAGGTCGTCCTCACCAAATCGGCATAGGCCTCCGGCACGAAAGTGACCAGCTTCAGCAAAGCACCTTTCTGGGGGCTCAGGACACGGACATTTTCCAGCCCGATCAGTTCCGCCAGACGGAAGTTCACGCCTCCCGCCGCATTATCGAGATTGGTATGGGCGGCATAGATCACCAAGTCATACTTGCAGGCCTTCATCATGCACCGCTCGATATAGGTCGAACCGGTCAGGGATTTGAAGGCTTTAAAGGCCAAAGGATGATGAGAGACAATCAGATTACACCCCATCTCTATCGCCTCGTCCACCACCTCTTCGGTGACGTCGAGGCAAAGAAGCGCACCGGTAGCCGGCTGATTCACATCGCCTACCTGCACACCTGCATTGTCAAAGCTCTCCTGCAATGGCAACGGAGCGTATTGTTCGATTTCTTTCAGTATATCCTTAACCCTTAACATAATCAATAATTTATAAATCAATCAATTTGCCAATAGGCCAGTGAACCATTCACCAGCATACCGGCAAATCGACCTATCGGTATATTACTCCTTAATATCTACTTTCAGGCATAATTCTTCCAACTGCGAATCATCCAGTTGTCCGGGCGCATCCAGCATGACATCGCGACCGGAGTTGTTTTTCGGGAACGCGATACAGTCACGGATAGAATCGAGGCCGGCAAACAAAGAGACCCAACGGTCCAGACCGTAAGCCAGACCACCGTGAGGAGGCGCACCATATTTGAAGGCATTCATCAGGAAGCCGAAACGCTCCTGTGCCTTTTCTTCGGTGAAGCCCAACAACTGGAACATCTTATCCTGCAACTTGCTGTCGTGGATACGGATGGAACCGCCACCCACTTCGACACCATTGATCACCATGTCGTATGCATTCGCACGGACGGCTCCCGTATCGCTGTCCAGCAAAGGAATATCTTCGGGTTTGGGAGAAGTAAACGGATGGTGCATTGCATAGAAGCGCTGGTCTTCTTCGCTCCACTCGAACAGCGGGAAGTCGATCACCCACAGGCAGGCGAACTTGTTCTTGTCACGCAAGCCCAACTGACCGGCCACTTCCAGACGCAATTCGCAAAGTTGTTTGCGCGTCTTCATCGCATCGTCGCCGGAAAGGATCAGAATCAAGTCGCCCGGTTTTGCACCGAAAGCCTCTTTCATCTGCTGCAATACTTCCTGGGTATAGAATTTATCCACGCTCGACTTCACATTGCCGTCTGCCTCCACACGGGCATATACCATGCCCTTTGCACCGATCTGCGGACGTTTCACAAACTCAGTCAGCGCATCCAGCTGCTTGCGCGTATAAGAAGCCGCCCCTTCCGCACAGATACCGCCGACATAAGCAGCATTATCGAATACGGAGAAACCGTGTCCCTTCATGATGTCCATCAGTTCGACGAACTTCATATCGAAACGCAGGTCCGGCTTGTCGCTTCCGTAATATTTCATGGCATCGTGCCAACTGATACGCGGGAAAGCTTCTTTTATATCGATGCCCCGGATCACCTTGAACAGATGCTTGGCCATTCCTTCGAAAATGTTCAGCACGTCTTCCTGTTCCACAAAGCTCATTTCGCAGTCGATCTGTGTAAATTCGGGCTGGCGGTCCGCACGCAGGTCTTCGTCACGGAAACATTTCACGATCTGGAAATAACGGTCGAAACCGGAAACCATCAACAACTGCTTCAACGTCTGCGGAGACTGAGGCAAAGCGTAGAACTGTCCGGGATTCATACGGGAAGGCACGACAAAGTCACGTGCCCCTTCAGGCGTAGAGTTTACCAGCACCGGAGTTTCCACTTCCAGAAATCCCTGCTTGTCCAGATAGTTACGGACCTCGAAAGCCATACGATGACGCAGTTCCAGGTTCTTGCGGACGGCGTTGCGGCGCAAATCCAGATAACGGTATTTCATGCGCAGGTCGTCACCCCCGTCCGTATCGTCTTCAATCGTGAAAGGAGGAGTTACAGCTGCATTCAGGACATTCAGTTCCGAAACGATGATTTCGATCTCACCGGTAGGGATATTCGGGTTTTTGCTGGAACGTTCGCGAACGGTTCCCGTCACCTGGATAACATATTCGCGTCCCAGCTTATTTGCTTTCTCACAAAGAGCGGCATCCACTTCCTGGTTAAACACCAATTGCGTAATACCGTAACGGTCGCGGATATCCACGAACGTCATGCCACCCATCTTACGGGTTTTCTGTACCCAGCCGGCCAGCGTAATCACCAAGCCTTCATCGGCAAGGCGCAGGTCGCCACATGTTCTTGTTCTATACATTATATAATATGGATTAAACTGTTTTTCTTTTTTACGTGTGCAAAGATAATAATTTATAGGTCTCAAGAATATTTGAAATGGCATTTAAACGTTGAAAAGTCGTTTCTAATTTTCTTGAAGCCATTTTTCAATGGTGAAACCCATCTCCATTTTTCTTGAAACGGTTTTTCACCATTAAAAAGGCACTTCAAGAAATATTGAAACGGAGATTCAATAGTGAAAAACGGCTTCAAGAAAATTTGAAACCGTTTTTCAACGTTTAAATGCCATTTCAAATAAAATTGAGAGGGGAAATCAATGCTTGTTTTCCAGCGTGAAGCGCAATGTCCCGGCATTCACCAGTTCGTCTTGCGAAATCGTATACCCTTTCAGCTTCTTTCCGCCGGCTGTCACCTCTTTGATATAAATATCTTCCGGGGTTTTGCGGGCGGACTCGATCACCAATTCGCCTTTCGGATAGAACTTCTCGTCCAGCCGGATCGTCACCTTGTTGAAGGTCGGAGAAGTCACAACATAATCCAGGTCACCGGGACAGGCCGGATAGAATCCCATCATCGAGAAGATCGCCCAGGTAGACATCGTACCCGTATCGTCGTTACCCGGAAGTCCGTTCGGAGCATTATGATAATATTTGCCCAACAGTTCGCGAACCAGCTTCTGCGTACGCCAGGCTTCTCCCTTGAAATAGCTGAAGAGGTACGGATAGGCGATATCCGGCTCGTTTGCCATATCGTAGTACCCTTTGTCGAAGACCATCTGCAACTTATCGACAAACTTCTTCTGACCGCCCATCAGTTTGGCAAGGCCTTTGATGTCATGGGGGACATAGAACGTGTAGTTCCAGGCGTTTCCTTCATGGAAACCGGGGCTCGGCTCGAAGTTCTCCCCCTGTTTCGGATCGAAAGGGGAATAGAACGTGCCGTCGGGCAGGATGGGACGAAGCGTACCGAACTCCTTGCAATAGTAATGCTTATAGCCCATAGCCCGCTCACGGAACAGCTTGGCGTCTTCCTTCTTTCCCAACGCATCTGCCAACAACGAGAGATTCCAGTCGGCAATATAATATTCCAAGGCATGCGAAACCGAATTATCATACTGTTCGCGCAAGGGGACGTAGCCTTTGCTCATATAGTCGTTATTGTCCGGGCGGAGCAGGTTGAACTCTCCGGGAGTAGTAGCACCCTTGCGCATCCCTTCGTAGGCAGTCTCGATATCGTAATCGCGCAAACCGCGCATATAAGCATCCACGATATAAGGGATAGACGGATCGCCTTCCATCGTCAACGTCTCGCGTCCGTACAGTTCCCACTTCGGGAGCCATCCGCTTTCCTTGTACATGTCGATCATGGTGCGGATGATGTCGAGCTGTTTTTCGGGATAGAGCAATGTCATCAATGTGCTGACATTGCGGTAGGTGTCCCAGAGCGAAAAGACCGTATAGCGGTTTCCGTCCGTATGGCCGACTTTCAGGCTTTCCATCATCGGATATTCGCCATTCACGTCCTGGATGATGTTCGGATGGATCAGCAGGTGGTACATGGCGGTATAGAAAATCGTCTTATCGTCGTTCGTCCCGCCTTCCACCATCACACGCGACAGATCGTCGTTCCACATCTTGCCGGCAGCCGCACGCACTTTGTCGAAATTGAAATCCGGCTGTTCGGTGTTCATATTCAGGCGGGCATTTTCGATGCTGACAAACGAGACACCCATCTTTACTTCGATCACTTCGTCTTCTTCGGTATCATACTTGAACCAGACGCCGATGTCGTCACCGCTCATCTCACGGTCATACTTCGTGTACAATTTATATTTGCCGGAATAGGCATCCCATTCGGCCTCCACTCCCTTCATCTCGCGTTGTTTCTTCCAGTAGCCGGCCTGCTTGGGGGCTTTGCTGAGCTTCATCACGAAATAGATCGGGAAAACAGCCTGCGGGTTATAGCAGAACGTACCGAGCAGCTTGCTTCCTTCTATCTCCGTATCGCTCACCATACGAACGGTCGCACCGGTTTCATTCGTCAGCCCCTCACCCAAATTCAAGAGGATATTCCCCTGCCCTTTCGGGAAAGTAAAACGTGTCAGGCCGGTACGCATGGAGGCGGTAGCTTCCGTCTTGATGTTATATTTCGTCAGGATATTACTGTAATAGCCGGGATGGGCCACCTCGTTCTTATATTCACTACCGTATTCGTGGTAATCCACATTCAGTTCCCCGGAGGTAGGCATCAACAACAGGCTTCCCATCTCCGGACAACCGACACCGCTCAGATTGACGTGCGCATAACCGGTGAAGAAATTATTATCCGCCGAATAAGGCGTGGACCACCATTGGCTGTCCTTATCAAACTTATTACTTTTCGACCCCATCACATTGAAGGGGGTGACACTCATCATTCCCTGGGGGCAAATCGCACCGGGATTGGTCGTCCCGTAGTTGCTTGTCCCGATAAACGGATTCACATAATCTACCGGCTGTTGCGCAGAAACCAGCAAAGAACAGCAACCCAATAGAAAAGAAAACAACACCATCTTCATAACACCAACTCTTATTTTTTAATTCTTAATTCTTAATTTTTAATTCACCAAACAACGATCTCATCCGCAAAAATAAAACCGGGATTCGCCCTCGGCGCTTTCAAACGGACATAACGGGCTTTCCAGTTACCGTCGAACGTATATTCTTGGAACAGGAGGTCCGGATCATCAGCCGGAACCGTTGTCGGAACAATCCCGCGGGAAATAAAGTTTTCACCATCTTCCGAAGTCAACAACTCCACTTGTCCGGGCTGGAACACCCCCGGACCGATCAATTGCATGAAACGAATGGACACTTTATGGATGTCCGTTTCCTCTTCCATATCGATCACACAGTCCAGATCATCCAAATAACCTTGCCAACGTCCGTCCAGATAAGTCAGACCGCCCCGATAGCCGTCCAACAAGGCGTTCGTTCCTCCAGCCATATAGCCTTCGTAGAGCTTACTATTATAATGTATAGGCTTATTGATGGCCCGATGATAATCCACTTTCTTTTCCGTCGGCGTTCCCTGAAGAACTCCGTCCCGGAAAATAGCAGCTTTGATATAAGCTGAATCTCTCACGATAATCGGTCCGGCATATAAAGCGGAAGATGCAACCGGAGTCGAACCATCCGTCGTGTAGCGGACTTCCGCCGGATATTTCTCGGCATCCAGTATAACTTCTATCTTTCTGCCTGCGGTATCGACCTGCATGGTCACCTCCAGTTCGTCCGAAAGGGTAAAAGTACGGATCCCCATTCCCTGCAATTTGGAGATATGAGCATTCATGCGAGGTTTGAAATCTTCCCATGTCCGTAATTCCTGCGGCGTCCATCCTATCTCGGCTACGGCAAGGGCACGCGGGAACATCATATATTCCAGATGTTCGGGTGTCTGGATATACTCGGTCCAGGTATTGGCCTGCACACCCAAAATATGCCGGCATTCCTCCGCCGTCAACGAATCTGCCGGGACGGGATTATAGCTATACACTTTCTTTATCGGCGTATAGCCACCGATGGCATACGGTTGTGTCTTAGGATCGGCCTGATAGAAATCCAAATACATATAATTACCCGGCGTCATCACCACATCATGCCCCATCCGGGCCGATTTGATTCCACCGTCTTCTCCCCGCCATGACATGACGGTCGCCTCCGGAGCCAGGCCGCCTTCCAGAATCTCATCCCAACCGATCAGCTTGCGATCTTTCGAATTCAGAAACTCCTCAGCCCTGTGAATCATGTAACTCTGAAGCTCGTCCACGTTCTTCATTCCTTTTTCCTTCATCAAAGCCTGGCATTTCGGACATTTCTTCCAGGCGGACTTCCCGGCTTCATCGCCACCGACATGGATATATTCGGACGGGAAAAGATCGATCACCTCCGCCAATACGTCTTCCATGAATGTAAACGACTGCTCGTTACCGATACAAAAATCGCCGTTCTGGTAAGGCTTTCCCGAACAGCTCAGTTCAGGATAGGCCATCAGGACCTCTTCCGAATGCCCCGGAAATTCGATCTCCGGTATTATGTTTATATGTTTGGAAGCCGCATGTTTCACGATCTCCCGGATGTCCTCCTTCGTATAGTAACCGCCGTAAGCACCCGGCGTCCCTTCCGGCAGATACTTACGGTCGCGACCATCCCACCACTTCCGCCAATCAGATTCGGTGCGGAAGGCCGTTTCAGAAGTAAGTTTCGGATATTTGTCTATCTCGATACGCCATCCTCCGGCATCCGTCAGATGCATATGCAAGGTGTTCAACTTGTAAAAAGACATCACATCCAGCAATTTCATCACTTCCTCTTTGGAGAAGAAATGACGGGATACATCCAGATGCAATCCCCGATACCCAAAACGAGGATTATCCCGGATCGAAACACATGGGACCTCTCCTCCGGCATAGAGTTGGCGTAACGTCTGCATCCCATAGAACAGACCGTCCGGCGAACCGGCACGCAGGTCGATTCCTCCCGGCGTCACATCCAACTGATAACCTTCCGGGTTACCGGACCAGGCTTCATCGATCACTGTTTTGATATTCCGGGAAGACTGCCCGCCAAATAACGCGAGACTATCGACCGTGAAAGTTCCTCCGGTCATTGTCATCTGTTCCGGTTTGGGAATAAGATTGACCTGCCGGACTTCCTCCGGAGAGCAGGCAATCAATAGCAACGAGCAAGCGGCAGCCAGCCCGGTTACACAATTGCGAGACTGTTTTGGCAGTAACATAAATATTTAGTTTAGTGTGTTTAATTCTTGGAGGGTAAATATACGAAGAAAAAACGGACAAGCTCCTATTTCAAACAAAAAGCGATGCTTTAGCTCCCTAACCCATAGCGTTACACCGTCTAAAACTATGCTTGACGGGGCACAAAAAAAGAGGATATGCCTGTTCTGACATATCCTCCTATGTAAAGAAAGCCGCACCGTAGATATGAACAAACTCCGTATGACAGGATTTGAGTGCTTTGCCATCTTTGTAATCCGCCGTGCTAAGCATGCCCCGAAGGGTGCGGCCCGCCATTGAC
>ERZ780149.3745-NODE-3745-length-12389-cov-7.326577_pt1 | contig 12389 bp, 16 predicted proteins | sample MGYA00511367_ERZ780149 | MGnify/ENA primary metagenome ERZ780149 (study PRJEB29588, sample SAMEA2153852) | human gut metagenome | biome: human gut; feature: human-associated habitat; material: faeces | place: Denmark | collected 2008/2010 ...
ATTATTATATTTTTTTAATATTTTAGTATATATCTCATGCTTATATATAATAAGTATGGCTGATACATTCTTTCTAGACATAAGACTAGAAAGAACACTCTAGAACCCAAGATCTGGAGTGAACATAATAAACTATACATTAATATTTCTATATTCTTTTATACCATTATTCATTAATTTCATATATAATCCAATAGTTACTACTAATAAAACAATAATATGTAATCCAAGTAATAAATACATATCAATCTTATTATACAATAAAACTCCTAGTATTAAAGATATAATAAATATACCCATCCCAATAAATACCGATATCATACTACTCATACTTTGTTTTACCACTTCAGTATCATTAGAAGCATTCATCTTAGGATACTTCAAGTTCACTATTACCCCTATTATACTTGTCAAAGTAACTAATATTATACCCATACAAAATATTAATAACATATCCATAATATTAACTTTAAAAATAACAAAGAATATTAATTCAGATAACAATATAAATGGTAATTCAATAATATAAGGATAAATAATCTTAGACCTTAAAATATCCCTCTCACTAATAGGAAGACTCTTAGTAATATTAATCGTCTTACCCTCTAATGAAATAGAAGAAGAACTAATCGAAGTCATCGAAGAAGAAAAAAGTACCAATATATAATATATTAAAGATAATGATATATCAATATCTCCCTCTATCCCTTTACTACTAAGAAGCATATCTATAATACTATTTCCCTTAATACAAAGTAATATCGTTAATGAAACCAAAAGAAGAAGACCAAACATAGTATTAAACATATATACTGGAGAAGAAAAGTATCTTCTTAACTCCTTAATAGTCAAAGCCTTAACAGGACTATTCTTCTTAAATACTTCAATTTTTTTCCTATCCTTCTTAGTATTACCCTCTTTCGAATTAGATATAATCTTAAAATAATACTTACTACCCAAATATATAAATAACATAAATGGTATTATATTTATAAGTAATAACTTAACTAACACTACTATATCAAACTTATCTATTAATGATATATAAGCCCCTACTGGATAATATATCCGAGTTAACATATCGTTAATACTCGTAGCCTTTATAGCAATAGTTTCAATAAAACTATTCAAATTAAAACTTAAGAAAAATATTCCTAAACATACTATACTAGAAAGAATAGTCTGTACTATCCTCTTAGATTTCGACTTACTAGATATCATCTTAATAAAATACCCTACTAAACAAGATATAACCGTAGGTATTATTGGTATCAAGAGTGTCATCAAAATAGATATCAAGTAAAAAGAAATACTAGGATGTTCAAAATAAATATATACAATAAATGAAGGTAAAATAAACATCAAATTATATAAATATTGAAATAATATTAATTTAAATATTCTAACAAATAATATCTTCCCTCTAGATATAGGTAAAGAAAATAATAAGTCATTATCCTTAGTCTCAAATAATATCCCCTGTGATTTATATATTCCCTCTATTAAAGTTATTATACTAACTACAAAGATAAATAAACTAAGCATCACATAAGTAAGACCTACTTTATGTAGAGGCTTTCCTAGTAAATATGCATAGTAGCCTACAGAAAAACCTACTACTAAGAATAAAAATACAGGTAATAATATTTTCTTCTTTTTACTAGCATTCTTACCAGCAGAATACTTAAACATATTCATATCACAAGTAAGAACCGCTTTTAATAATGATAATGTTTTCACTCTTTTTCACCTAATTCTAAGAATACTTGTTCTAGAGACTCATCTCCCTTAATATCTTTCATTTTACCTACTTTTACTATAGTTCCATTCTTTATAATAGCAACTCTATCACATAGTTTCTCTGCTACATCAAGAATATGTGTAGAGAAAAAAATTGTCTTACCATTCTTTGCCATATCTCTCATTATCTCTTTCATATCATATACTGCTTTAGGGTCTAATCCCACAAAAGGCTCATCCATTATTAATACTTTCGGCTCATGAGAAAGAGCCGCTATCAACGCCACCTTCTGTTTCATTCCATGAGAAAAACTTGATATATCATCACCTAACTTATCTTCTATTTCAAACATTTTAGCATACTTTATAGTATTTTTCTTTCTTATCTCCTCATCTACTTCATACATATCACAAATAAAATTAATAAAGTCTATTGCTTTCATATTCTCATATAAATCAGGATTATCTGGTACATAAGCCATTATTTTCTTACACTCTACTGGATTATCTTTTATACTCTTATTATTAATTAAGATATCCCCCTCTTCAAAATCTAATATCCCAATAATACTTTTAATCATCGTTGTTTTACCTGCTCCATTATGACCTATAAAAGCAAATATTTCTCCATCTTCTATTTTAAAACTAACATCTTTTAGTACCTTTTTCTTTCCATCATATGTCTTACTAACATTTTTAATCTCTATCATAATTCCTCCCTAATCTTCATATTATCCACAAAATATACTTTATACCATATCAAAAATATGTATATATTATAAATCTTTCTACCATTATTTTCTTTATTATAATAATGATTATCAAGTAACTCATTTATTCTCTTCTTATCAAAAAAATCACTTACATAATCTTCATTAAAATACTTCTTAACTTCTAAATAATATTCCTCTTCCCTTATCCATTTAGAAAAAGGTACTGGAAAGCCTAACTTCCTCCTATCTGAATACTCTTCTGGCAACTTCCTCCTAGCAACACTTCTAAATATTTCTTTAGTCTTTCCCCTTCTAACTAAATATTTAGTAGGCACTCTACTAGCAGTCTTCCATACCTCTTTATCTAAAAATGGTACTCTAAGTTCGACCGAGCCTGCCATCGACATTTTATCAGCCTTTAATAAAATATCTTGTGGAAGCCAAAAGTTCATATCTATATACATTTTCTTTAAGACATCATCTTCCTTCTTTACTTTATCATAATATGATTTTAAAACATCAGTAGTAGTCATATTATCTTTTAATCTATCCACTAGAACATCGTTTGCTTCTTCTTCTGTCATTACTTGAGCATGTCCTATATATCTTTCACAAAAAGGCTTACTATACTTTATAATAGTATTCTTACCAGGAAAATGTGGTAGCCTTCTTGCTACATTAGCCATACCCTTCTTAATAAAACTTGTACTCTCATATACATTTTAACTATATTAGGCTCTAAATATTCATTATAATATTCTACTTTAGGTAAACTATCAAAAAACTCCCTTTTAGTTATATACTTTCTTTTATTTTCAATATTCATCATCTCTGAAAACGATTTTGCTATTTCTCTTTCATCATCCACTACTAATATATTTGTCATAATGTACCTCCCTATATAATCTAAAACTTATTATAACATATTTATATAGACAAAACCTTAAGATTTTCTTAATTTTTATGTATATAGTTCCAATCACTATATAATACCCCATAACTATTTTACTTATAGACTTAGCATAAGGCTATAAGTAACACTCTATAGACCTTGGGCTTAGAGTGCATACTATAATTCTATTTATTAAAATTAACCTTTATATCACCAATACCACCATTTAATACAATATAATTACTACCACTACCTATTACTTCATTATCTTCTACTTTAGTATTATCTATTAATACTTTACCAATTCCCTTTTCTACCTTAAAAGTATAATTATTACTACTATCAGATAAATTAAGATTAAGTGCTCCAATACCAGTATCTATCTTATTATTACCAGTTAAAATACCACTAATATTAACATCTCCTACTCCCATATCCAAATCAAGATTATTAATATTACCATTATCTATAATTAACTCTCCTGCTCCTGTATCAATATCAGCCCTAGAACAAGTAATCCCCTTAATCTTAGTACTTCCTGCCCCCAAGTTCAAATCTATACTAACAAGAGATAAACCATCTATAATAACAGTACCTGCTCCACTATCAATATTTAACTTATTTAAAACAACATCTCTTGGAATAGTTATAGAAAGTTCTCTCTTCTTATTACGACCATTCCATTTATATTTCTTCTCTTTAACTATTAAAGTATCATCTTCTATCTCATACTGAATATTACTATTTTCTCCCTCAATCAATAATTTATCTCCATACTTCAAAACAAGACTATTATAAATTAAATCCATATCAATATTACTAATATCACTATCAATTACTTCTTTTATCTCTACTACATCATCATTATCATTATTATTATCATTACTAGGCTTAACCATACTATATATACCATATATTCCACTTAATATAGCCTCTATAATAGTAATAGTTAAAAATATAGCAAAAGATATAGATATATATTTAATTATTTTATTAGAAGTACTCACTTAATATCAACCCCTCCAAACATACTCAAAGCATTAATATATATAGTTTTCTTATTAGTATCCTTATTCTTTTTCTTATTAGTAACCCCACCAAATATACTAGTAGACTTAATCTCAACATTATATTCTTCAGGAACTAATATAGTTATTCCCCCAAATATACTAGAAGCATTAATAATAACTTCATCCTCTATTTTAGCCTCTCTCATATCTATCTTAATACCACCAAAACAAGCCGTAACATCACAGCCCCCAAAAGGCTTATTACTTAAGTCTATATCTTGACCAGAAAAAGCAGCAAAATAATTATCACTATTATTCTTTTCCTTATTTAATTCACTTATCTTCTTATTAATTTTACTATTTACAATATCCTTAAATATCAAAGATAAACCAATAATTATAATAACGCCAGTAGCCATTAAACTCCATATCTTATCAAAATCAATAACATCATTTACTCCTAATAAAAGAATAACTCCTATCAAAAGACCAATAATATTACCTATCTTATCTTCATTAGAAAATAAGCCAATAAAACAAGGTACAATTATAAATAAAGTCCACCAACCATCAAAGAAAACATCAATATTAGTTATTCCTAAATTATTAGTACCTATAACAATACCTATCACTACCAAAACTATTCCCCACATAATATTTTTCGAATTATTCATTATTATCTCTCCAATCTTTATTTAATATCCATTTATTATCTTTATTTTCTTCTAGAAGCATTAACGCTTGAAACTCACTAGATAAAAGGTCTGCTACTGCATTATCAGTTAATACTATAGTATCAGTAGCAAGTAATGTGGCAACACCGTGAGTAAAAAACCACATTCTCATATGAAACGATTTAATATCATTATCATCAAGTTTGGTACTTAATTTAATTAGTTTAGCAATCTCTCTATAATCCTCTTCATCTCTACTAATAAACTCCTTAGGTAAATACTTCATACTAGTCATAAATAATAACTTAAAGAAATTACTCTCTTCTCTAGCAAACTTTATATAATTAAGTCCAACTTGTTTATAATATGGAATATCATCACTCATATTCTTAGTTATATATTGATAGAAATACTTCTCTACCCTTTTATATAACTCTTCCTTTAACTCTTCTGCACTCTTAAACTGATAATATATCGGTCTAATAGAAGAATCTAATTCCTTAGCAATAGTTCTATTACTTACTTCTTCTATCCCCTTTTCTCTAACTATCTTAAAAGCAGCCTCTAATATTTTATCTTTAGTAATTACTATCTTCTTAGCCATTTATCCTCCTCTCTTAACTATATTGTATCACATGATACATTATTTGTATATATTTTCCTAAAAAAAGATATAAGTATTTTTATATCCTTATATCTTTATCTAATAAATGCTAAATATATTATAAATACAAAATATATTATAGTTAATATTAATCCATTAATTTTACTTACCTTATTAGACTTATCAGGTATACCAAGAGTCATAGTAAGTAATATACCTCCTACTAAACCACCTATATGAGCAGCATTATCTATACCAGTATCTAAAAATCCAATTATTAAGTTTAATATTATTACAGGTAATATAGAGTTTATAATAGTACTTCCCAAATAAGCCCTATAATAATAACCAAAATATAATATAGCCCCCATAATACCAAATATTGCTCCTGAGGCTCCAGCACATATTATATTATGATTAAATGCAAGAGATAATATACTACCCGCTATTCCACTAAGTAAATATATAATTAAATATTTTCTTCTTCCTAATGTATTTTCTACTTCTTTTCCTAATACATATAAAGAATACATATTGACAAATAAATGCCAAATACCTATGTGTAAAAACATCGAAGTAACTAATCTATAGTAGTCTCCTCCCTTAGTTAAGACATCTAAGTTAGCCCCAAATAAAAGTAAAGTATAATTATCTTCTGAGCCATTTCCAAATATATACATTAAAATAAACATTAATATACATATAAATATTATACCATATGTAACAGTAGGCTTCTTACGCTTAAATATCTTTTCAGCCTCATTACTCTTTGCTTCATTCCTTTTATTAATATTATCTGTAACCTTTATAAAATACTCTAGTCCATTTTCATCTCTTTTAGTCTTCTCTACAATATTAGGAAAAGCATCTATTAATTTTGGACTATTAATATCTTCTTCTTTATTTATTAAAACATCATCATTAGATAATATCTTTTCATCTTCTATATCAGTATAAATATTAAGTACTTTTATTCTAAGTGATAAAGTTTTCTTCTTTACTTGTTTTACTATTCTATTTAATTTAAACTTATCAAAATCTAATTGTTCTTTATTATGTATATGATGTGATACTATTCTTACTATTTTATATTCTTCTGTTAGATTCTCTAACCATATCTCATCTCTAACACCATGTATTATCATTGGATTATAGTTTTTCTCTGTAATAAAATAATTTATTAAACTCATTATTACTAAATCATCACTTTTAAATATTACTTCCTCCATATATGCCTCCTTAATACATATTATATTATACAAGATTTTTTTAAATAAATAAAGTATATTTTTCACATATAGTCTATTTTTCTATATACTATTAGTAGAGAGGAGAAAAGTTATGTATAATAGAAGAGTTTACTATCCATATCAAAATGATAGATTTGCTGGAGGTTTTGCTGCTCCATTTATTTTAGGAGGAATAACTGGTGGACTTCTTGCTCCTGCTTTCTATCCTAGACCATATCCTGTATATTATGGCCCACCTAGACCTATGCAACCATATGGACCTTATCCTTATTATTAACTATTTTTATTATCCCTCTAAGCCTAAGGTCTTAGAGGGTTATTTATAGCCAATTAAAGAAATTGTCTATAAATAATAGATTTTTTATTAAAAGTTTGATACAATTATCTTATGAAAAAGTTTAATATGATTGATGAAGATTTTATTTGTGAAAATTGTGGTAATAAAGTTAAAAAACTTGGATATACCGCTAGAGACCATTGTCCCTACTGTTTATATTCTAAACATCTAGATATTATGCCAGGTGATAGATTATGTGATTGTAAAGGATTAATGAAACCTATTGGTATTGAAAAATATAAAAACAGTTATAAAATCATTTATAACTGCAGTAAATGTCACCAAAGCCATAAAAACATTATGGCTAGTGATGATAACTTTGACTTAATTATTAAACTATCAAATGTTAATAATTTAAACTATTAAGAATTATTGGAATTAATAGTATAATAATTAATATAATAACTACTACTAACACAGATATCTTAATTATTTGACTAGTCTTAGACTTAGTCTTTTTTTCTTGTATTTTATTTTCTTCTATATTATTACTTTTATTACTATCTATATTACCTATCTTATTATCACCAATAGGCACTTCTGGTACCTTATTACTTGGCATTATATTACCAGCACTACCTTTATTATTCATATTCTGAATATTCATATTCATTGTATCATTAATATTAATACTTGGATTACTTATTCCTGTATTTAAATTAACACTAGAAGCCCTATATGTTTGAACTTCATTCTCTTTATTATCATTTTGATTATTATTCATTTAAATACCTCATTTCTTACAAAAAAGATTTAGGATTATCCTAAATCTTACAATTTCCAATTTTCAAAACCATTAGGTACATTAGCATTTTGACCAGTTGGTATATTCTGATTTGGATTAACATTCATCTGATTAGGAGCCATATTGTTTACTCCATTAACATTCATATTTGTATTTACATTAGGAACATTATTTACAGTACCCATATTCATTTGATTATTCATAGGCATTTGATTTGGCATAGGTGCTGGTGCAGGTCCCATTGAAGCCCCTTGAGGAGCCGCTGCTGGCTGCATATTATTTACATTTGGCATAGGACTAGGTGTTTGAACTACTCCTGGTGCTACACTTTGAGGCATAGCATTCATAGTATTATTAACCTCTGGAGTATTAACTACATTAGTATTTGGAACTACATTATTTACCTGATTAGGCATCATATTATTAACTGGTGCCTGTACTGGAGTATCCATTACTGGAACAGGATTAACATTAAGCATAGGTCCCACTGGATTTGCATTAACTCCTGGCATTACATTTTGCATATTATTTACTGGTGCGTTAACAGGAGTCTCCACATTATTAACACCATAAGGTGAAGCACCTACATTAGGATTATTCATAATCGGAGTAGCCTCTACTGGTCTAGGCTCAAAATTATTAACCTCTGGAGTATTATTAAAGAAATTATTATTCATACCCATATTCATATTATTATCAAATGAGTTCATATTATTATTCATAGTATTAATACTATTATTATATACTCCATCATTCATCATATTTTGATTATATGAATTATTACCAAAACTATTATCCATTTGAGGATTATTATAAGTATTATTCATAGCCCCAAAATCATTAACTGGAGGTAAATTATTATCTACTCCATAATTATTCGTATTATCTCCCTCACTATTAACCTTTTCTCTCATTCTTTTCTTTTTCTTAGTATCTGCTAGAAAACCTACTACTGTAATTAATAATATTACTAAGACAACCAAAATCCACACATAATATTCTAATAAAAAATCAACAACTGCTTGCATTATATTTCCTCCCTATTTACTCTATATTTAGAATAACATAATTTATCACAAAAATCAATAACTTTATATTTTTTCACTAATATTTTTATCAATAAAACTTAAACTCTTTAATGACAAATCTAAAGATTCTTTATATTTACCTCTTTTAAATAATTCCTCTGCCTTAGTAAGAGCAATATCAATCTCTTCATAAGTACTTCTATATCTATTACCATAGACAATTACTTTTTCACAACTACTAGCAATCTTTATCATATCATTAGTCTTATTATATATCTTAAATACTAAGTCTCTAGCAGTATCCACTCTTATATTTAATATTTTAATTACTATAGGTTTCTTACTTAATTCTTTAACTATTTCTCTAATAGCGTCTTGTGCCTCAGTAAGTTCAATATAATAACTACTCGGAATTACTGGAATCTTATAATCTTTTAATCTATATTTAGATTTCTTAAGTAAGTTCTCAATTGTTGATAATTGTTCCCTTGCCCTAGTCTCATCATCTTTCATACTAGTAATTGACCTTAATTGAAAATCTAAATCATCTTGTAATCTAGATAATTTCAAAGATAACCCATTTAATTCATCTACTAACTTAGAATAAGCAAAGTTCTTCATTTTACCTTGGTCTACTAATATCTTATAATCTTGATTAATTTTCTCTAAGTTCTTATTCAAAATACTAAACTTATTAATATCTTCATCAGATAAATTATAATTATATTTAATATCATCTATCTGAAGATATATATCCCTAACTACCTTATTTATATTATCTATTTTATAACCAAGTTCTTTTATATTTTGTCTAAATATATCTTTACACTCTTTTTCTTTATCAAAATCATTATATAACTGATTAAAATATTCAATAAAAGTCTTAAGTTCAATAATAGATTCTCCCAATTCTAATTTCTTTAAATTGTCAATAATATTATCAACTTTTTTCTTTATTTCTTTAATATTATATTCAACATTAAGATAATCAAGAGGATATCCATCTCTTTTCATTCTATAATAATAAGTTATAGCCTCATCTATCTTATTTGGTACAAGTACTGTAGCCATAAGAACAATAGTAGGTATATCTTCAAGTAACTTCCCAAGTTTATTTATCTTATCATCTAGAATATTTATTTTTTTCTCAACAGATACATAATCATTATTATCCATAGCCTTCTCAAACTCTGCAAATAAATTATCTATTCTTTCTATTTCTTCTTCTATATATACACCAATTTCCCCATATTCTTTTTTCGTTCTTTCGTACTTATTTTGGTCTTCACGATATACTATTTTTAATTTAGTAATAAGTGCTCTATTTCTTTCTTCTGAATTAGTTATTAACCTAACCTCATCAAGTAAATGGTCAGTCTTTTTTTTAAGAGAATTAATCTCAATTTCAATATTTGCTATCTTTCTAATTGCTTGTTTATAATCTTTTCTATCTATTAAAAAGTCTGCATCTGATATTAAATCAGTAAGTTCAGGTATCTTTTCATCTCTAATATTTATAAAAGTATTATCCCAATCTTCTAACTTATCTTTTAAATTATCAGTCTTAATAAGTTCTTTAACCTTAGTTATTTCACTAAGTACAGATACTCCTATCAAACTATTTTTTCTAATATCTAATTCTTCAATTTCTTTTTTATACTTCTTATTTTGGTTTCTTTTGATGATAATAATCGTAACTATAATAAGTATTACAGCCAATATAAAGGCAGATATTGTAATTAAAAGAACACTATCCATTAATATCACCTTTCCTACTCATAATATATTCTACCACATTTTTTAACATTTTAAAATTATTTTTGTAATAATTTTTATTTTTTTTTAAAAGTGTATATCTCCCTACTAAAAAAGAAAGCACTAAGTACTCTCTAAATTATCTATCTATGGTGTTCCTGTCTTTATTTCTACTGAATTATAAGTAGTAGAATCTGAAGTTCTAGTATTAGTAGTACCAGTTACAAAAGAAGTACCAGATTCGTTATTAACTATTTTATTCCAATCAAATGCTTTACCTGAATTATTATATATCACTTTTAAGTTAGGATTATCTACAAAGTCACCAAATGTATTATTTGAAGAAGAAAAAGCCTCACTTCCTATACTAGTTAATTTAGAATTACTTCCTATATATACATAATTTAAATTATTATATTTAAATGCACCATCTCCTATTTCTGTTACTGAATCTGGAATATTTATACTTGTTAATTGGTTACCTTGAAAAACAGAACTTTCTATTGTAATTATTGAATCTGGAATAATTACCTTTTTTAAATTATTTCTAGCTAATCCGCATATATTATTTTTATAACATTGCATAGTTGAATATTTCAAAGAAGTAATTTTATATCCGTCAATTTCACTAGGAATAATAACCTCAGTTATAGCATCATATCCAATGCCATTATATTCATTACACCTATAACCATTAATACTTGCTGTCATATCAGTATCATCTTTACCATCTACATCAAAACAATAATCAGGAGTAGCAACTAGTTGTTCAGCATCAGAACTAATATTACCACTAAAAGTAGCTTCAGTTATATCATTTCCAGCTAAAGCTTTATCAATATAAATAGCTATTATATATTTATAAATCTCAGTATTAGATAATTCAGTATAATATAATAACTTTTTATCACTACTATCAACACTACCAATAGCAACAATATCAAAAGACTGATTAAGTAAAGAATTAACACTTATATCAGAAGGATTACTTATACTGCTATTATTTTTAAGTACAACGTACTTTAAAGCACCTTTACTATCACCAGTAGTAAGTGCATTAGAAATATTAGAAACATTAAGATAAATATTACCAAGACCTTCTATAGAACAAGAACTCTTAATACCAATATTAACACCAGATATACCAATACCCTCTTTAATAGTAAATTTACCTCTACTAATTAAATCATTTTCATTCATTAACTTCAAACTACCAGTAATATCTCCACCTTTAGTATAATCAATAGTAAAACAGTTAGTATTAATACCAATCTTTACCATAGTACTATTCCAAGTTAAAATAGCATAAGTAATACCAGATACAACAATTAATAAAAGTACTACTCCAAATATAATAAATTTCTTTTTCTTATCCATAATCTCTCCTCCAACACTAAAAAGACTATGAAAGACTAGTATTTCTACTAGTTATTTCATAGTCTTTATTATTTGTTAAATTACTTATAAAGCCTTTACTTATAAGTCTTAAAAACTTCCCCCCCCCTAGAACAGATTCTTGTTTCAGTTAACAAGTAGTTAATTTTAGTAATTCTTTCTCTATTCATAGTGAGGTCTCTCCTTTCAATTTTTCTATAATTAGTTTAACACATCTGAAAACATTTTTCAATAAATATATTGATA
>ERZ780149.3753-NODE-3753-length-12375-cov-2.654464_pt1 | contig 12375 bp, 8 predicted proteins | sample MGYA00511367_ERZ780149 | MGnify/ENA primary metagenome ERZ780149 (study PRJEB29588, sample SAMEA2153852) | human gut metagenome | biome: human gut; feature: human-associated habitat; material: faeces | place: Denmark | collected 2008/2010 ...
GTGATCCCCGTGATCAAGCTGATCAAAGAGATCAGTGTGTAGGTCCTATTTTTTATCCAACCTCGAAATATGATTTTGAATTGAACGTTTTGCATCGCTATTCGGTTTTAAGAGTATCTATCGGGTTTTGACGGGCAGCCTTTCGAGTCTGCCAAGTTGTGATGGCGAGGACGACAAAGACGGAAGTGAGGAAAACAAATATGAATAATCCCGCGTGTATTTCAATCTTGTAAGCGAATCCTTTTAACCATTCTTTCGAGGCATAGTAAGCAACGGGCAGACCTATAAAACAAGCTAGGAGAACTCTCGTGAAGAATTGTTGATTAAAGAGTTGCATAATCTGCCATTCGGTAGCTCCGTTTACTTTACGTAGGGCGACTTCCCGTGTCTTACTTTCAACCATAAAAGTAGAGAACGCGAAAATACCCATACCACCAATGAGAATAGTTATGAGAGCGAACAAGATGATGAGTTTAACAACGGCAATATCTTTGCCGTATAATTCTGAAAAATTGTACTCTTCACATTTAAAAACGGTATTGGGAAATTTCTCTTGGAACATTGTCCGGATATAACGGTACACGTTTTGGAATTCTCCCGTTTGGTAGTGAACGATCATCGTGGAGGATATTTGAGGAAATTCGTACATGATGATTGCGGGCTTCGTGTATTTATATAGCGGAAAATACTGGAAATCGTCCACGACCCCCACTATTTTGATAGGGTGTTCATGATCCCATAAGTTGAGAATGGTTTCCAACGGTTGTTCTAGCTGAAGAGCTTTCACGAGAGACTGGTTAACGATAACTTCCCGGATATGATTGGGACGGATTCTTGCAAATTCTCTTGGATTGGAGGGATAGCTTTCTTTATTTAAGCTTCTGCCTTCCCGAAGTTGAATTTGGTAAGTATCGATATAGTCAGCGTCACCGAGAATAACATGAGCTTTAATGGTCTTCTCCGGTTGGTCGGGTACTGAGATCGACTCGGCTCTTTCGTAACATGGGAGGGGGTAACCATTACTGGCGTTAAATATGGCAGGGTGATGTCGCAGTTCTTGTTTTAGGGTTTCGTATCGCAATTCATTGTCCGGCCAGTAAAAATATAAGATATTTTCCTGATTGAATCCCAAATCCATGTGTTGCATATAGTTCATCTGCCTTGATACCACGAGGGCACAGAAAAGGAGGGCGCTGAAAATTGTAATTTGTACAACGGTGAGTATTTTTTTGATATCCCTGTGCCGGGGAGCAGATTGGATGGCTTGTTGGAGTCCGTTATGATTCAATCTTCTATGAGTGTATAAGTGTAATACAAGTCCGGTTAAGAACATGGCTAAAAAGACAAGCATAAGGAATCCCGCGAAATTTTGAAAGGATAAGTGGAACCTATACGGGTGTTCCGGGGAGAGAATTTCTATGATGTACGGGTGCAACACGTAAGCGAGTGCGAAAGACAAAAGTAAGGCACACAGCGTGTGAATACCAATTTCCAGCGATAACTGGTATCGTATGTTCCGGTTGTCAGCCCCGAAACATTTTTGTATGCCCATTCGGGTAATATTTTTATTTATTTGGGCCGTTTTGATCATGATGTAGTTACCTAATGCCAAAAATAAGATCAGTAAAACAATTCCATAGAGAAGAAGGGACAAGGATATCTGTCCCCGTAAAATGGCATCGGGGGGAAGGTGGTTTGAATGAAAGTAGCTATCTGTTAGGGGGTGTAATTGGCACTTGTATTCATTGGCTTTCAAATAAGAGTTATTTTTTTCGATCATTTCAGGTATCATTCGCTCGACGATGGAGAGGTCTGCCGTTGATGCAAGTTGAAGATAAGTATAGGAGGAACAACATCCCCAATAGAGTATATCCCTATTTTTTGAGATGACTCGACTGTCAATGAAAATGTCGGATTGGATAGAAGAATTTGCCGGTAAATCTTCGATCAGAGCTACAATCCGGGCTACACATCCGTGATCTTTTTCGGAATTCAAGTCTTTGATGAAAACGGTTTCCCCGATAGGATTTTGGCTGCCGAAGTGCTGTTTCGCGTAATTCCGGGTGACAACGATCCAATTTAATACCGAGCTGTCGACTCCTCCTTGTATAATTGGAAAATCAAACATTTGGAAGAAATTTTCATCTATAAAAAGACTTTTGGGAATAGGAATATACTCTTCCTTCTCGTTGTTTTTTATTCCATAAGAGTTGCTGGGCATGATTCTGGTGTAATTGACAATACCGGGGATTTCCTGTTTGGCATAAGGACCGATGAGGTAGGCAGTAAGACTTCCCCACGCCTTGGCTTCTAGGTATTGGTTAGTAACCCGATAAATGTTTCCTGCATTGGAATGAAACTTGTCCATTGTCCATTCCGTGATCACGTGATTCGAGATCAACAACGTAATGGAGAAGGCTATGGCCAGCCCCGCGATATTGATGACGGTGTATATCTTGTTCTTTTTCCAGTTACGAAGAATCATTTTGAAATATTGCTTAAACAACATGGCTATTCGGTTTTAAGAGTGTCTATTGGGTTTAACGTTGCGGCGTACCAAGATTGGCGAAGCACGGTCATAATGCCTATCATGATCACGAGCAATACGCTCATAATAAAAATCCACGGGGATAACTCAGCCCTGTACACGAATTGCGAAATCCATGCGTCAGCCAAATACCAAGCAATGGGAATACCGAGAAGTGAGGCCCAGATCATCCATTTCACAAAACGCCCGCACACGAGCAGTACGATCTGCTTTTCGGTTGCCCCGTTGACTTTCCGCAGGCAAATTTCTTTCGTCCGACATTCCACCGAATACCACGCTAACCCAAACAACCCCATGCAAGAGAGTAGCATGCTGATCCATGTGAATACGGAAACGATTCGTGCCGTCCGGAACTCTTCCTTGTGCATGTCCCTGTAAATCTCGGCCAACGAGGTGAAAACCAACGGGGATTCATCAGGAGCGATCGTTCCCCACAAACTCTGCATCCGGGCAATCGTGGCCTCTGTTTCTCCCGGTCGGGTTTTAATCACCGTGCCTCTGGCGTTTACCCAGTCATCCGTCTCCCGGATAATAATCAGCGGTTCGACCTCGTTCGTGACGTGATCAATGGCGTAATCCTTGATGACCCCGCAAATCATGAAATCCATCCCGTCATGTGAAAAAGATTGTCCGATCGGCTCTTCGATCTGTTTCTTTCTGATCAGCGATTCATTCACCAGTACCTTGTGCATGGAAACATCGGTAGCATGGCACAAGGAATCCCCTGCCACGAGTTCGGCGTGATAAAAATGGAAAAAACGTTGGTCCATCTTTAACGTGTTGGCATTAAACTCCCGGTTAGCGATAGCTCCATTCATGAGCGGGAGGGTAGAGGTGTAGTCAATAATTTCCGGTAGTGTAATCACTCGTTCCTTGAATGCTTTCCACGAATGTTCATCGGGAGAATACTTGTATTCTATGGAGACAATCGACTCCGCGTCCGGGCGAATGTGCGTGATGTACTCGGTCTGCCCTTTTATCGTGAGGAAAAGAGCCAGTAAAACGATCGAAATCGTGAATTGAACAACAATAATTCCGGCAACCAGCGAGCGATGAAACGTGTGATTTTTCCTTAGAATATCGGCCAGTGTCACCCGTTCCGCTTTATACAGGATATAAATTGACGGGAACAAAATCACGGCGACAAGGGTACAGCAAATGATGGATAGCGCTTCTCCCCGGAACAGATCGGAAAAAGTCAGCCGGGAATCCATAAAGGCATTAAACGTTGGTAACACCATGTAAATCAATGCCAGTGAAATAACAAAAGCAAAGCCCACCTGGAGCGTCGTTTCCTGTATCACCTGCCACCGGATTTCATTCCGGGAAGCCCCGTGTATCAGTTGCTGGGCGGAATAAAGTAAACGTTGAAACGACCGGGTCATATTAATGTTCACGTGATTAAAACAAGCGATAACCAGAATAAGTAGCGCGATATACAAGCTCGTTTGTAACTGTTGATAATCCCGGTACCTGAAAAGTCGGTTTTCGGAATAATCTTTCGTGTAGTACGCCTGCTCGATGGGGAGCAGGAAGAGCGGGGTGGCGTTCTCTCCTTGCTTGATCTCTTCTTGCAGGACGGATAGCTCACTTCCCGCTTGTACTTGCACCACGCTGTGATACCACGAGGTGTTGAAAGGTTGCCGGGCAATCTCTTCCGGGGATAACCCGAAAAGCAGTTCGTAATACAGAACACTCGGTTGGCGATCGTCAATGACTGAGGTGATCGTGTAGTCCTGGCAGACTTGTTGTTGGGAAACCCCGCAACCGTTCCCGTTTCTCACGAATACATCTTTGTAAGTTTCGAGCGAGACTACCTCTCCCGCCGGGTTTTCCTTCCCGAACGTGCGGAGGGCAAAACTTCGGGTTATCGCTATCTCCAAGGGATGCGATAGCGTCTGTTTTAAACTCCCGCTGATCATTTTCGGTTGGAAAAGCGTGTCGAAACCGGGAGTCACTTTATAAGCGTTATCAATCTCCCGCTTGTGCTTTCCCCGGTGCATGACGACAAATTCTTGCCGAAAAGTGCAATATCCCGTCACCTGCGGGTATTTCTCGTGTAGCTTTTGGGCAGCCCCGACCGGGGTATCGTATGTTTTCAGTTCCGAATTGTGGTAAAAATTATCTTTCGTTTGCACCGCGTAAAGCCGATCCTCTCCGGGCGTGGAATGTGCCGTTCGCCGTTCGTGCATGGCAAACCCGATCAGTAGCGTGCTGCACGTGAGACCGACAACCAGACTGAATGTCGAGATACAGGGATATATCTTATTTTTACCCCAATGACGAAATAATATTTTATATTGGAACATCTGCATGGTCATTCGGTTATGGGTGATACATATCGTGTTATTTCTAGCCGTGTTGCAAAGTACAAAAAATCACTTGAAAACAAGGCGTTCATTATCGCCAAACATTTCGTACCCCGACGTGATGATCTTTTCACCCGGTTGAAGTCCCTCCGTCACTTGATAATAACGGGGATTCTGTTTGCCGATTTTTATCTTTCGCCGGAAAGCCTCTGTCCCGTCGGGCGACAACACGTATATCCATTGTCCCCCCGTGCTTTGGTAAAAAGTACCTCTGGGAATCAGTATCGATTCGTCCGCCGCGCCGAGTTGCAGGTTTAGATGGTACGTCTGTCCCGTCCGGATATTGGGAGGGACGGTAGTCGTGAACTCCAAGTCGGTCTTGAACTGCCCGTCCTTCACGTCGGGGTACACCTTGATCACCCCCATCCGGTAATCCTTCCCCTGTCGTTCCAGCGTGGCGGTCAGCCCCTTGCGTACCCGGTCGATATAATGCTCGTCGATTTGCGTCATCACCTTGTAATCGTTCAGCACGTTGATCTTCCCGATCTGGCTGCCGGAACCCACCACCTGACCGATCTCCGCGTTCAGGTCGCTCAACTGCCCGTCGATCGGGGCACACACGTCAAGCCGGGCATAACGTTCCCGCGTCAGTCGCAGATTACGCCGGGCATTCTCCATTTTTTGCTTGAGCATAATGACCTGCGAGTGGCGGCGAATGGAATCTTTCGTTTGTTTCTCCGTCATCAGTTCCCGGTTGTGAATGGCGTACTCGTAATCTTCCTGGGTCACCAGATACTCCTCCTTGGCGATCAGCCCCTCCTCGAAAAGTTGCTTATTCTGCAAGTATTTTCGTTTCTTCCTTTCCACGTCAAGCTCCAGCGTCAACCGTTCCTGTTGCAGGTTCAACTCCTCCCGTTCCAAATCCAGCAGGCTATTCTGCACGGAATTCTCTTCCTCGGCAAACCGATCCTTGCTATTCAGTATCTCCGTTTCCAGATGCTTACTTTCCAGCCGGATAATAACCTCGCCCGCCTTCACCATTTCTCCCTCTTCCACGAGAATCTCCTTCACGTTTCCCCCTTCCTGCACGGTTAACTGCGAGAACGTCAATGGCTCCACGTTCCCCATGATCCGGATATAATCATGGAATATCCCTTGGCTCACCTCCTCGATCGTCACTTTCTCCTTGTCCACCCGCAACGCCGATTCGTGATTCCCGAACACGGCCCATCCGGCAAACCAAAGAATAAACATTCCCCCGATAAAATAAGGAATATGTTTCCTCTTAATTCCTCTTTTTTGTTCTATTAGTCGATCCACGGTATTTATAAATTTAAAATGTAGAATTTAAAATGTAGAATGGGAAAGTAGTATTCATTCTAAATTCTACATTCTAAATTCTACATTAGTTAAAGCTTTTCCTTGATAAAAATCCATCATCCTCCTCTGCATCACGTAATCCAAGCGGGCTCGCAGCACGTCGTACTTCGCTTCGAGGAGACTGTTGGAGGTCGTGTTCAGGTCGATGATCGTGATTAGGCCTTGCTCGTAGCGTTTGCGGGCGGCATTGTAGGAGAGGGTGCTGAAATTCTCTCGCTGCACGGCAATCCGGTAGCGCTGGGTGCAGGACTTCAAATCTTGCAGGGCTTGTTGTATCTCGTTGTATAATGCTCGTTCCGTCTGTTGGTATTGTATCTTCGACGATTGATAATAGTGTTTGGCTCTCTGGAGACTGGAACGGCGGCTCAAACCGGAGTAAAAGGGAATACTCATGCCGATGCTGAACCCTTTCCCGATCTGGTTGCGGTCCGTGATCTGCGAGAAAAAATCTCCCGATCGCTGGTCACTGTAATTCCCGAAAGAAATATTTCCGCTAACACTGATCGAGGGATATAACCCGGCTCTTGCCGAATACACGCCGAGTTCTGCCGAACGGATTTGGTAAGCCGCCAGTTTGATTTCCGGCAACGTCCGGAGGGCTTGCGTGAAAACCTCTTTGGGCTCCAACTCGTGGAATTCCGGTTGAACTTCGGCAACCGACCGGGCATCAATCCTTAACTCCTCCTCCGCGTTGTAATTCATAATGTACTTGAGATGGGTTTGTGCGTTAAGACAATGATTCTGAGCCGTGATCAGTCGGAACTCCACGGAGGCTTGTTGCGCCTGCATCTCGAAAAGATCGCTTTGCGGCTTTTTCCCTAACTCGTATTCCCGTTCAATCTTTTTCAGGCGTAACCGGGAATTTTCCACCTGTTCCCGCGTGATCCGAACCTCTTCCTCCGCGTACAATAACGTGAAGAAAGCATTCATCACCTGTATGGCAATCTGGTTGGCTTGGTTCTCGGTTTCTTCCCATCCCATCAGGCGGCTTAACTTGGCCGCTCGCAGGCGATTGACATGGCTGAACCCGGCAAACACGGTCAGGCTGCTGCCCACTCCGAATCCCCCGACCGACATGTAGCGGGTATTCGTGTACGTGTTGGTTTCCGGGTCAATCCCCCGACCGAAACTGTAACTGACGCCGGGAGAAATCCCGCTAACGGAGGGCAGGAGCGAGAGCGTGGCATCCCGTACATCCAATTTGTCATTTTTATTTTGTAGCACCCGTTGTTGCATGGAAAGACTTTTTTCCACGCCGTAATCAATACACTCCTGAAGACTCCATTCCCGGTTTTGCCCGTTGACAAGCAAACCGGATGTTAAAATGCTCAATAGAATGGAATATGGCTTTAATATCATCATTTTTTGTTTTATCTTGCCTCCAGAGAAACGAATGTCGTGCCAAAATCGAAAAGTGCTTGTTTTCAGATGTATAGAGAAAAATAAGGAGTAACGGGATGTCAAAAAATAAGACACGACTGTCTAATTATTTGACACATGATATAAAGTTCATTTTGCTAATGTATTGATAATTAGTGTAAAATACCTTTTGGCATGATAATAGTACGTTCAACGTGAAGTTTTACTCGCAAATAGATTGAATCATGATAAAAATTGAACATTTAAGTAAAGTATTTCGCACCGAAGAGGTCGAAACAACCGCGTTGAACGATGTCTCCCTTCACGTGAAGCAGGGAGAATTCGTGGCCATTATGGGACCTTCCGGCTGTGGTAAGTCCACCTTGTTAAACATCATCGGCTTGTTGGACAACCCGACATCCGGGGATTATTATTTCAACGGTCAGGAAGTCGGGCATTTAAAAGAGAAACAGCACACGCGGGTTCGCAAGGGGAACATCGGCTTCGTCTTCCAGAGTTTTAACTTGATTGACGAGTTGAATGTCTACGAGAACGTGGAATTACCCTTGATCTACCTGAAGAAAAAGGCGTCGGAGAAAAAAGAACGGGTCTCCTCGATTCTCGACCGCATGAACATTAGTCACCGGGTCAAGCACTTCCCGCAGCAACTTTCCGGGGGACAACAACAGCGGGTTGCCATTGCCCGTGCCGTCGTGGCAGGGCCCAAGCTGATCCTTGCCGACGAGCCGACCGGAAACCTCGATTCCAAAAACGGGGCGGAAGTCATGAACCTGTTGACCGAGCTGAACCAAGAGGGAACCACCATTGTCATGGTGACCCACTCCCAGCACGATGCCTCCTACGCCCACCGGGTGATCCATCTCTTTGACGGGCAAATCGTGACTGAGCTGGCAAACCGGGAAATCCTCTGAGGAAAAAATGTTGAAGTAGAAAAATAAGATATATGGCGAAACAGGGAACCATACTGGTCGTGGACGATAACAAGGCCGTGCTGAACGCTTTGGAGATGTTGTTGGCAGGCGTGTTCCGGGAGGTGATCACGATCAGAACCCCGAACCGCATCGAAGCAATCCTCGAATCCGGTCGGGTAGATGTGGTATTGTTGGACATGAATTTCTCGGCGGGCATCAATACCGGAAACGAAGGACTTTACTGGTTGTCGAGAATCAAGGAATATGCCGCGGAGATTCCCGTGGTTTTATTCACGGCTTACGCGGACATCGATCTGGCGGTGAGGGCCGTGAAGGAAGGAGCGACCGACTTTGTTGTCAAGCCGTGGGATAACGCCAAACTCGTGGCAACCCTGTTGGCGGCCTATCGTCTGCATGAATCCCGGCGGGAGGTGAAACAACTCAAAGCAAAAGAAGAAGTGCTGAAAGGGCAACTTTCCTCGGAACGAACCGTCGTGTGGGGTGAGTCGGATGCCATGCGCCGGGTTCGTCAATTGATTGAAAAAGTGGCAGTCACCGATGCAAACGTGTTGATTACCGGGGAAAACGGTACGGGAAAAGAGATCGTGGCACGCGAAATTCACGCCCTATCGGGACGAAAAGGGGAGGTGATGATCTCCGTGGACATGGGAGCGATCACGGAAACCCTTTTCGAGAGTGAATTGTTCGGTCACGTGAAAGGAGCTTTTACCGATGCACGGGAAGACCGTGTCGGGAAATTCGAGGCGGCAAACAAAGGTACGTTATTCCTGGATGAAATCGGAAACTTGTCATACGCCCTGCAATCCAAACTACTGGCAACCCTGCAAAGCCGGAAAGTGATCCGGGTGGGATCGAATAAACCGATCGACGTCGACATCCGCCTGATCTGTGCCACGAACAGCGACTTACCCCGGATGGTCAAAGAAAGTACCTTCCGCGAGGATTTACTTTATCGCATCAACACGATCCACGTCGAAGTCCCCCCGTTACGGGAAAGAGGGAATGACATCCTGTTACTGGCAGAGGCCTTTTTGCGGGACTACGGCCGGAAATACCGGAAACCCGATCTGTCCTTTTCCGGCGACACCCGGCAACGCCTGCTGGGATATTCATGGCCGGGAAACGTGCGGGAATTGCAGCACACCGTGGAAAAAGCCGTGATCATGTGCGATCGGCAGGGACTCACCCCCGAAGATTTCCTGTTCAAAAGCGAGCCGGGCGAGATGGCTCCCCTGGAAACCCTCGAAGATATGGAACGGGAGATGATCCGCAAGGCCTTGGTACGGCACGAGGGCAACTTGTCGGCCGTTGCCTGCCGCCTGGGAATCACCCGGCAAACCCTGTACAACAAGATGAAAAAATTCAATTTGTAACAATAAAATATGGTAACGAACATCACCTCGCGCGTATTGACGTATTTGCTACTTCTGATCGTCCTAGTCGTGGCAACCTGTTACTTTTTGTCGGAAGGAGAGTATATCCCGGGTGTTGCCACCTCGATACTCGCCGTGGGGTGTTGCTTCCGTGTCGTGTGGAATGTCCGCTCCGTGAACCGGAAACTGGCTTACTTCTTTCAAGCCTTGGAAAACGACGACTACTCCATTCATTTCCCGGAACACGGCGGGAGCCACTCCGAACGTTTCCTGAACGGGGTGTTGAACCGGGTCAAGGATATTTTACAGAACACCCGCTTGGAAATACAACAACGGGAACGATTCTACGAGTTGATCATAAACAGCGTGAGTTCCGGGATCGTGGCCTTGGACGAACGGGGATTCGTGACGCAAAATAATCAAGTTGCCCTAAAACTGCTGGGCTTGGAGATATTCACGCACGTCAACCAGTTGGAACGCGTGTCCCCGGCCTTAAAACTACTGGTGACGGAAATTCGCCCCGGGGAAAGTCGGCGCGTGACCTTTACCAACGAACGGGGCTCCGTGCAATTACTAGTCAGTGCCTCCCGTATTTTATTAAAAGACAAGCCCATCACCCTGTTAGTCATGAATGATATCGAGAACGAACTCGACGAGAAAGAAATTGATTCTTGGGTACGTCTGATCCGGGTGCTATCGCACGAGATCATGAACTCGATCGCCCCCGTAACCTCTTTAAGCGACACGTTACTTTCCATGCACGCGGACCCGGAAATCGCTCCCGACGACTTGAAACGCAACACGGAAAACGGGTTGAAGGTGATCAGTGAAACGGGCAAAGGCTTAATCTCTTTCGTGGAATCCTATCGCAAATTTACCCGCGTCCCCCGTCCCGAACGGGAATTGATCAACTTGAACGAATTTATCCAGCGGGTGGTGATCCTGAGCAGCACGGAACCGAATTTCCCGGAAGTCAAAATTGACATCTGTATCGCCCCGGAAGACCTGAAGGTTTTTGCCGATCCGAACCTCATGGGGCAAGTCCTTTTGAACTTGATGAAAAACGCGTTTTACGCTTTGCGGGGTAGGGCAGACGCTTGCATCACCCTTTCGGCTGAACAAGGGGCTACGGGCAAGGTGTTGATCCGGGTACGGGACAATGGCCCCGGCATTCCTCCCGAAATCATGAACGAGATATTCGTCCCCTTCTTTACCACCAAAGAAGAGGGGTCTGGCATCGGGCTAAGCATCTCCCGCCAGATTATGCGAATGCACGGTGGTAATCTAAAAGCTTCCTCCATAGCGGGTAAGGAAACGGTCTTCACGATTATTATCTGAAAATAATACTCTGTTTTTGTTTGAAATCTTGTCGAAAATCCATGTGTATCCGTTGGGTCCGACGGGATGGATAGGTTATTGAAAAAGTCTTTCGAATAGAGTTTGAGTTCAGAAGGATTTTAATACCTGTTCCTATTGTAATAATTAACATACTTTGTATTAATTATCTATCATCTAGCCATCATAATGCGAGCCGCTCCCATTCCCCTCCCATTCCGTTCCCATTCTCCTCCTATTGAAATAGGAGAGGAGTAGTATGTATTTAGTAAATGTAAACAAGTTTTTACATGGTTGATAGCAAGTATGTAAATAGAATATAGTTTGTAAAGGTAGGATATGGGTTGTTCAAGGAGGCTTACTCGGCATTTTTTAATTGAATCTAAGGGTGTAAAAAACTAGGAGTATCAACCAACATTTGTACTTCATTCATGGTAAGTGCAACACGAGGTGTCTCTATGTTTGTTATTCCTTTTACTTTTGCGCTGATGTCAACCGTCAGATATTCATCAATGAATGCCTGTTTCAATTCGGCTTTGAGTATGGAAAAATAGGTTGATGCCGTGTTTTTAAGTTGTACCTTATCGCCAAGTAAGACGTGTCGCAAATATGTCGCAAATAAGAGATAAAAAAGCCCATAGAAAACACATAACAACCATGAGCCCCATAAACGCAAAAATGGTGCAACTCATTGAGCTGCACCATTTTGATTATTGTTTATTATCTGTTTCCTTATCGGAATCATTTCACTTCCTCGAAGTCAACGTCAGTTACTTCCTGATCTTTTCCTCCGTTGTTCGTTTGTTGTTGCTGATCAGCGTGAGGGGCTCCTTGTTGTGCACCGCCTTGTTGTTGTTGGGCGTTGTACATTTCTTGAGAAGCTGCTTGGAACACGTTGTTCAATTCATCGATAGCCGAATTGATGGCAGCAACATCCTGAGCTTTGTGAGCATCTTTCAGTTTTTGCAGGGCTGTCTCGATGGGTTGTTTCTTGTCGGCAGGTAATTTATCTCCAAATTCTTTTAATTGTTTTTCCGTTTGGAAGATCATGCTGTCGGCTTTATTAATCGTGTCGATCCGCTCTTTCTCCTTTTTATCAGCTTCTGCATTAGCGGCAG
>ERZ780149.3754-NODE-3754-length-12374-cov-5.263495_pt1 | contig 12374 bp, 12 predicted proteins | sample MGYA00511367_ERZ780149 | MGnify/ENA primary metagenome ERZ780149 (study PRJEB29588, sample SAMEA2153852) | human gut metagenome | biome: human gut; feature: human-associated habitat; material: faeces | place: Denmark | collected 2008/2010 ...
AGATGGACTATGCTTTTGCCGTCAAGACTTTCTATGTAGGTTATGCTGCCGAGCGTCAGCTTTTTATACGCGCACCCGTTCTGCGGTTCTTTTGACGCGGCACTGGCGCATATGCATTAATGGACGGTGAGCGGTGTGGGATTTGTATTAAAGCTGAAACATATAGCCTTGGGTGCCGCAGGACTCGCGGCAGGAATATTTATACTTATATATTCACCTGCCGTTCGCGGTGGTGTGTCGCGCGGACTGCAGCTTTGTGCCGGCACGGTCATACCATCGCTCTTTATGTTTACGGCGGTTGTGCTATTTATATCATTATCCGGTGCGGCAAACGCACTCGGCAGATATATAGAGCGGCTGTCGCAATTTATTTTCGGACTTTCGGGTGAGCAGACTGTGGTCATGCTGCTGTCATTTCTGTCCGGCTATCCGGTAGGAGCCAAACTGATAGACGATATGTACCTGCGCGGCGCTGCCGATCAGAAAACCGCAAACCGCATGATGCTTTACTGCGTCAATGCCGGACCGGCTTTTATCATAACCGCGGTTGGTGAGGTGACGCTCGGATCAAGGTCGGACGGCATAAGACTGCTTGCGACGCATATCGGCGCCTCTCTTATTATAGCGGTCGTCAGTAATATCTTAAGAAAAAGGACGAGGTGCTGCGATACCTGTACCCCTGCCGCAGACGGTACCGTCACAAAAATTAAACCGCGGCCTACAGGTGAGGCATTTGTGGAGTCGGTCTCGGCAGCAGCGTCTACAATGCTAACCGTATGTGCATTTGTCGTACTGTTTTCTGGAATTTCGGGCGGTATAAACGCCGTTATGCAGGAAAAGACGGCTGCAGCTATCTGCGGCCTGCTTGAGGTTACGGTGGGAACGGCAGGCTGTACGCGCCGGCAGATAGTAAAGGTTGCATTCCTGCTTGGATTTTCCGGTGTGTCGGTGCATTTTCAGGTCATGGCGGCGGCAAGACACATAAATCTGAAACTGCACCGGCTGGTGTTGGGCAGAATCCTGCACGGAGCTCTTTCAGCAGGCATACCTGCCGCAGCCGAGCGGCTGTTTCCGAGAACCGTTGCCGCATCGGTAAATCCGCCTTCCGCCGCAGCGTCAGGCAGCCCGGCGGCATCCGCCGCGCTCATATTTTTATGCGTCGTCCTGCTTTTCAGCATCGGTGATAAAAGATATTACACAAATTAGCGAACAAAAGTTCTTTACAAATCAGAACATTTGTGCTAATATAAAAGTGTGACATGGAAATCATAAAAGCAGGGGATGATAAATGTGGCGCAAAGGGCGATATTGCATTGCGATCTTAACAATTTTTACGTCTCGGTCGCAAGCCGGGACGATGAGACGCTGAAAGGCAAGCCGGTCGCAGTAGGCGGAAGCGTCGAGGAGCGTCACGGCATAATACTTGCCAAAAGCGAGGAGGCAAAAAAATTTGGTGTCACCACAGGTGAGGCAATATGGCAGGCTAAGCAGAAGTGCCCTTCACTCATAATAGTTCCGCCGGATTTTAAGCGGTACCAGCATTTTTCGCTTATGGTCCGGAAAATATATGAACGGTACACCGATCTTGTTGAGCCGTTCGGCATAGACGAGTGCTGGCTCGACGTTACCGGCAGCCGCCGTCTTTTCGGAAGTGAATATGAAATAGCCGAAAAGATAAGAAACGATGTAAAAACGGAGACCGGACTGACCATATCGGTCGGGGTCAGCTTCAACAAAATATTTGCAAAATTGGGCTCAGACCTCAAAAAGCCGGATGCGGTAAGCGTCATTCCGTATGACAGCTTTAAAGAGGTCGTGTGGGGGCTTGATGCATCATGTCTGCTTGGTGTCGGCAGATCGACCGAAAAAAAGCTGCGCGAGCTTGCGATATTTACGGTAGGAGATCTTGCAAATACCGATGTGGGAGTGCTTAAAATGAAGCTGGGCAAAACCGGTGAGCAGCTCTGGCAGTATGCCAATGGCAGAGAGAATTCGCCCGTTCTGGAGAGTAGCCATAAATTTGTTCCGCAAAGCATCGGAAGATCAACCACCTGTCCTAAGGATCTGTGCAGTTTTGGCGATGTAAAGAGGATACTGCTCAGCCTTTCCGAAACCGTTGCGAGGGAACTGCGGAAAGAAAACATGGAGGCACACGGGATATGTTTGCATATACGCCACAGCGATCTTACGGTCAAGGAGTTTATGGCGGTGCCGAGCGACCCGGTGCAGTCGTCGAAATATCTGGCGATAGAGGGCATGCGTCTATTAAGGAAAAACTGGGACGGCGAGCCGCTGCGTTCCATAGGTATACGCGCAATAAAACTGCAGCCGTATGCACCGGAATGTCAGCTGTCGTTTTTCGATGACAGGGAAAAGATAATCAAAGCAGACATATTGGAGCGCAGCGTCGACAAAATTCGCGACCGGTACGGCAGCAAAGCGGTGGTTAGAGCGGCGCTCATGAATGATTTCAAAGGGTTTAAGGATCAGTCGCCAACCACCCTCGGACATTTCAGGCATTGAAATTACGGGTGTTGGATAAATTTTAGTTTAGCGATATGAGAAAGCAAAAAATTGTTTGGCACGTTCGGCTCGGTCCGTCAATGAATTAAATCGTACATATAAGCTATATTTAAAAATGATTTGTTATAAAAACAGCGGCAGGAGCTTTTGCTTCTGCCGCACATTCGTACATTTATCATACTGCCTGGCCTGAATTGTTCCGGACACTTCATGATCTGCTTATCCGCCGGGCGGACAGATTACTATTTGCTATTCACCTTTGCTTATTACCTAAAAATGTCCGCCGGTCGAGGTATGTCCCACGCCGGATGAACCGGTGTGCGAACCGCCGCTGCTGCCGCCGTTGTCCTGCGGCTTTTCGCGCCGGTCAACGGTCCTGTAAAGGAATATCTCGTTGCCTGCAGAGTTGAAGCTTTCCGGTCGTACATAGTCGGAAGCCTCGTTGCGGCTTCTGACGCTCTTCATCTTCGAGCGCATGACAAGCACCGCTATGAGCGCTACTATAAGTCCGATGATCATTGATGCTATGATGAGCACCGACAGCGGCATTTTTTCGGAATAATCATAGTTGCTTACATCGTAGCTCTCGCCGCGGTCGTAAGCATCCTTTGCGTCGGAGCAAAGCTCGCAGAACAGAAGAAAAGCCCTTTCATAGTCCCCGTCACTCAGGTAAGGGGTTATGACATCGCGCATATCGTTCTGGACCGAAGCTGTATAAACGCTTCTTCCCTTTCCGGTCGAGGTCATGCCGACATACCGGTCGTCCATGACTATAAGCAGAACTATTCCGTCGTTGGTGGTGTTGTATCCGTAGTCGCTGTAATCATATATATCGGCGGCGTAGTCGTGCGGCTCCCTGCCGTCCGTCGAGTCGGTGGTTACTATCACAAGCTCCATTTTGAGCTGCTCGCTCATACGGTCGAGCGCTTCGGTGACCGCTTCCGCGCTGTACTCATCAAGCAGACCTGCACCGTCAAGCAGCCGTGCGCCGTGTGCCGACGCCGGGGTAAACGCCGCCGCAAAAACAATAAGGGAGAAAATGATCGCTGATATTATCCGTTTCAAAGCGCAGTACCCCCTTAAAGCAGGTAGAAGAACAGGCAGGCAAGCAAAAGTACCGCTGCGCTGACCGAGGCGAACAGTCCTAAAAACCATCTCCAGAAAAGACCTTTATCGACCGGCAGATCGCCGACGAATTTTCCGGTCTGACCATTCATGGCAAAGGTATATTTCTGACCCTTCCACTCGGTATTCAGTATCCACACAGGGTAAAGCGCATACCTCACCTTGCCGTTTTTGAGGTTTACCGTGCCGCCTGCCTTGGTGACGGTGTTGTACCCCATGACCGACGAATAAGCCATCTGCTCGGCAGTGGCGCGCATACGTCCGCCGACCCTCGCGCTGCACTGCTCACTTGTCACGTCATACCGGTCGGCAAGAAAGCCCGACAGGTAAGCCGTGCTGAAATCGACCGCAGCGCTGTTGTCGTAAGGCTCGAGTGACTCCATAAGATCGTCCGGCATGTTAGCCAAGCCGTCGGCAGGGACCTTGTCGAACGACACGGCACCTACGCGCGTGACCGAATAGAATTTTGTTTCGGTATAGTCATATCGGCTGTCGCTCCACATCCTGACCCTGGTCGCTTTATAGAGCAGGTCAAAATCCGCGTCGGAGTCGAACAGCCAAAACGGCACATATATGCCCTTGACCTCTTTTATGTGGTTTGCGGTCTTAAAGACCTTGGGCAAAAGCCGTTTCCCCTTCAAATGACCGCCAAGCCCCGATACCGCAGCTGCTTTATCAAGCTTGAAGGGTATCACGAGATCCGGCTTTAAGTCCCCCGACAGCCTGCCGGGAATAACGGTCGGGTTTCCGCAGAACGGACAGCTCGTGGCAGCGGTGGTGTCTGCGGTGACTATCTCGCCGCCGCACGACTCGCATATGTAGACCGTCATGCCGTTTTCGTCAAGCCGCTCCGCCGCGCCCTCAAAGCTGTCGCCGTCGGAGTTATCGTCTTTGGCACCGGCTTCGGTCGCTTTCTCGAATTTATCGAGGGCATCTATATCAAATTCAGTGTCGCAATAAGGGCACTTCAGATTTTGTCCGGCTGCGTTGAAGCTGACCGCTCCGCCGCAGCACGGGCATTTATATTCTATGACCTCGGGCATCTGCTCCAGCCTCGCTTGTTTATTTGATTATGTCTTCACTGCCGAACGGGTCGCCGCAGTTGGGGCAGAATTTCGGCGGATTCTTGGGGTCTTCCGGCTCCCATCCGCATTTGTCGCAGCGGTAAAGCGGTTCTCCTGCCGGCTTCGGTTTTCCGCAGTTCGGGCAGAATCTGCCCTTGTTTATCGCTCCGCACTCGCACTTCCAGCCATTTTCACGGGGCTTGCCGCAGCTCTGGCAGAAGTTGCCTGTGTTTTCGGCACCGCATTCACATTTCCAGGTGTTGGCACCTGCCGGGTTCGCCGCGTTTGCCGCAGCGGCACTGCCTGCCATTTTGTAAAGCTCGCCTGCGTTTATTCCGCCGGCGTTCTGCGCCATTGAATATCCCATAAAGGCGTTCATAGCGCCGTTGGGATTGGACGCGGCAGCCTTCATTGCCTCAGCCTGCGCGCCGGTAAGCGTTGCGGCAGCCATTGAAGGATCGCGCATGATAGAGGTGCGCTGTGCGTTCTTGATAGCCTCGGCGTCCTCGTCCGAAAGGGTGATGGGATTCATGGCTATCGACACGACCGAAATTCCGCGAAGCTCTGACCATTTCTTTGTGAGCAATTCGTTCATAAGCTCGCACAGCTCCTCGGCGTGGCCGGGAAGTGCACTGGGGCGTATGCCGGTCTCGGATATTTTCGCAAATGCCGGCTGCAATGCGCTTATAAACTCGGTCTTGAGCTGTGAATCAAGCTGCTCGCGGCGGTATTCGCTTTCAACGTTTCCGCAGACGTTGGTGTAGAACAGCACCGGATCGCTTATTTTATACGAATAAACGCCGTTGCAGCGCACCGAAACGTCCATATCAAGACCGATGTTGCGGTCAACAACGCGGAAAGGTATAGGATTGGCTGAGCCGAAGCGGTTGTCGACCAGCTCCTTTGTATTGAAATAATAGACGCGCTGATCCTTGCCGGTATCGCCGCCGTATGTAAAGCGTCTGCCCACCGTTTTTATCGACTCGAGCAGGCTGGGGCCGAATTTGCCGGCAAAGACCGACGGCTCGGTCGAGCTGTCAAAGGTGTATTCGCCCGGCTCGGCGGAAAATTCCACGATGCGTCCCTGTTCGACTATCATCATGCACTGACCGTCGGCGACGGCGATGCCCGAACCGTTTGAAATAATATTATCGTTGCCTTTGGTGTTGGACGAACGTCCGGTTATGCGCTTGCTGCCCTTTGTGGCAAGCACATCGACATCGAGCGCCTCGCAATAGAAAAATTCCTTCCACTGATCGGCAAGAGTGCCGCCCAAAGCGCCTACGCCGGCTTTTATAAGACCCATATAAATACCCCTTTTCTGTTTGACTTAGGCGTATACACGCCCGTGAGTTTATTTTATCACACAAAGCCCCCGCTGTCTACATTAATAATAAGCGCTGCGCCGGTATGTTTATTCCGTGCCGTGACAAATAAAATCGACCGCCCCTGCAAGCGGCATAAGCAGAGACGGTCATATAGAGGGAGGTATGGCACGATGGTTTACTTTTTAAGTAAACTCTGCCACAGATCAGCCGGTATTAGGAGAGAGAACCGGCACTTGTAAGCATTATATCTTTTCAGGCGGCCTTTACAGCCTTTTTACCGGTCACGACCGGGATCTTGCCGACGATAAACGCTCCGACGGCGGTTATGATTATTTCGGGTATCATGTAAAGTCCGTTATAGAATATGGAATACAGCAGTGCCAGACCAAAGCCGGAATACTGCGAAAGGATGCCGGCGCCGAATTCACCGCCGAAAACATCGGTGAACCACCACTCAGCCCAAGCGCCGTAGAATATGGCGCCCGAAATGATGTGGAACAGATATCTTGCCGACAGCGCCACGACCGAGCCTAAGCAGAGCGCCACAGATGGGTTGCCGTTCTTGCGGAACAGTCCTCCGAGGCAAAGAGCAGTGTAGGCAAATACATAGTCGATAAGGCAGATGAGCAGCGCCTTCCACCAGACCTGCTGATTGTCGCCCGGTAAAAACAGCGCGCTTACGGTGTCAAAGCCGGTCAGCATCTGCAAAAGTGAAAATATGAACGCCGAGACGGCGCCCCATGCCATGCCGTAGCGGTAGGAGATGAGCACGATGGGCAGCATGCTGAGTATGGTAATGCCTCCGCCTGCCGGAAGCCTCAGCGGCTGGAAAAGCGAGAGGACGGTCGCGAGCGCGATCAGTACGGCGCTGACGACCAGACGTTCAGTGTTGAATTTTTTCATATATTTTTCCTCCGATGATTTTTTGTCTCGCAGAAAAGCATGCAAAAGAAAGGATCCCTCGGCACACCGAAGGATCCTTTGATTTTTCATTACAGGTATGATCCCTACGTCGGCATTATCCGAATCAGGTAAACGGTCAGGACGAAACACGTCCAATCTCAGCCGGATGAATTTCCAGCACCCTTCTCTGTTCAACTGCTTTCATTTTATCACATTTTCCGACAATGTCAATAGGTTTTTGATCATTATATTGATACGTCAATAAAGACACCAACGCGTTGTGCATATTTAACAAAAAGCAGCTCCCGTATTGCGTTTTAATTGACTTTTTGTTAAATAAAGTGTATGATGTACTTGTAATCATTTCCAATGAACAAAATTTTGGAGGAAAAGAGCATGAAAAACAAATTCAGAAAATTAATGGCGGTATTACTTTCTGTTGCGGCATTACTGTCCTGCCTGTCGGGAGAGATGCTGTCTTCGGCTCTTGCGGCTTCCGGCGGCGGTGCGGCTTGTCCCGAACGGCATTTTCTCGGCTGTTTCACAGCAGGACGAATATAATGTAAGCTATGTTTACGACGATAAGACCACGCTTGATTATTCCCTGACCTACACAGGCGTCAAGGAAAATATAGTAGTGCGTGAATATACCGGAAGGACCGCGTATGAGTTCACGCTCTATACGGGCGGTCTCGAACTCAAAAATTCAGACGGTTCTTACTATCTTGCCGATGAAAACGGCGAAAAATGGGGCAGTATCGGCGATATAATCATCTTCACCGCCGACGGAAAAAACAACACCGTGAGCCGCATGACGCATGAGACAGTCGTGCCGTGCGAGCAGTACACAATAACGGTGCATGTCGACGACCAGTATTTAAGGGATGAAAAGACCGTTTACCCCATCCGCATCGACCCCATGATAGAAATATCATATAATACATATGGAGCCATTGCGTTTGACGATGCGACCATAAATTCGGACAACACGATGGACGGCACCGGCAATATACTTTATATCGGCAAAAGAGACGGCGTGAAATCGCGCGTTATCATGAGAATACGCGAGGGACGACTGGGCGATATCCCCTCAACACGCCATGTCAATGCCGCGTCGGTATACATGACGAATGTGTCTGCCGGGATAAACTATCTTGATTTCACACCTATGAACGTCATGACGTATATGTACAGCGGCAGCGACTGGGACGACACCTCTACAAGGATCTCATCGGGTAATTTTGACAGCTACGCGCACTATATGTCGGCAAGGGATGTTGACACTCCGTATCAAAGATACGGCTTTGACATCACAAATGCAGTTAAGTTCTGGATGATGAACGAGCATTTTACGCTCGATCAGGGTCTGCTGCTTAAGGCTCCGGATACGGTCGAAAACGGTTCGGAAGATCTTTATAAAGCATTTGCTTATACCAATACTTTAAGGCATGAATTGCTTCATTCTGTTGGAGCCTATGATCATTATCATGAAATGTTAGAAAATGAAGACGGAACTGAATACTGCAAAGCCGGTGACAAGTGTTCGGTATGTTATCCAGATGAAAATACAACAAGGTGTGTGATGTTTTCTTCGAGTTGCAGTGAATTATGTAGCAAGTGCAAAAATTATATGTCGGATTATTTGTCCGCATGTTCTAGCTTCTATAAATGAGAGATCGTGGTGATTTACTTTGAATAAACTTGCTTTAAAGCTTGCCGCATTTATGCTTATTGCGGCGTTTCTTGTCGGCTGCGGCGGCAACAAAAGCGACACAGAAGTACATAAGTCCCAAAAGGATTATTATAACCAATATCTCTACTTCACATCATTTGAAAATTATGCTTCGGTGGTAGGAGTTTGTGGTTCCGGTGTGCTTACAGGAAAATGCGAGGAATCAAGCTATACCCTGAACAAACTTGTAAAAAAAATTAAAATGGCATGGGACACTGTACCCGATCACACATATTACCCGGTGTTTGACGGCAAGCCGGCAGAGATCCAAAAGAGGGAAGCAAAATATAAGCTTATAAATTTCAAGGTCGTTGATTTTGAATACGGTATAATGATCGATGCCATCGGCAACGGTTCATCTGATATTTGGAAAGTGTCATATAAGGTTACATTTGACAAAACTGATAAATGGGCGCCTAAGACAGCGGATGTTGAGGTAAAACAAGTAAGTTTGAGCTGCGACGAGCCTGAAAAAGCACTTGGTTGGGATAGGCTTGTTCAATCAGCTGAAAGCATTACCGGTAAATATCACGATAACCTCTTAAGCGATGAAGAAGCAGAGAATTCCTGTCAAATTATAATGTATACGGCAGATGGAAATGCTTATTGTCACTTGCTGTTTGAGGGCAGAATAATGGTGTCAATTCGTGTCGGTAAAACGATGAACGGGTATGACCATCCTACATGGGGTGAATTTTTGGAAAAATATAATACCGAATGGCTCGGAAAGCTTTCCTTTGAGCGTATAGATTTTGAATATGATAAATATACCGAGATCGTAGACCGGGATGAAACGCTTGAGAGTTTCCGAGGAAAGCTCAATTGGTATCCCGAAGTAGTATGTTAGTTGATAAGTCACTTACAATGTGGTTTTGACAGGGGGTGTCCTTTTGAACAAACTTGTTTTAAAGCTTGCCGCATTTATGCTCATTGCGGTGCTTCTTGTCGGCTGCGGTGCACAAAATGAAACATCACAGTCAGCCGTTTCACAGGACGGTTCGTCAAGCGCTTCTTCGGGAGATTATATGCCGCCGATTCAAGAGCCGAAATACCGACCGCTCTACTGGTATCAGAATTTTCAGGAGTTTAAAAACGCGCTTGCCGTCAAAGGCACAGATGAGATCATCGGAAAAGCACCGGGGTATTATGAATATCAGTACGATTTCAAAAATGACACAAGCCCGGATCATAAATACTATGGTTATTTGTCTGCACGCGGTGATGTAAATGATATTATCAGTAATTCAGCTGTCGCAGGTGCGCGGCGAAAAACAATGGAAAGCTTTTTGAAGGAGCACTTATATTTTCCGAAGTATAACGGTGAGTCGCTTGAGGCGTATGAGATCGATGAAGGACTGAACGTATTGCTGCAGCTTAACGACTTTGACACCTGTGGATCGGTCGTCGGCAGTCATAGCCTGTATGCTACAATGGAGTGTATAGTGAAATTTCCTTATACCTCCAAAACGCAAAGGGAACCGTATGAGTCGCTTGTGTATTTCAGGCTGACCTATACGCCGGATTTTGATATCTGGAATGATTGCTATTTGAAAATGGTATCAGATAAGGATAACCTGCGCAGTGTAAGGATAAACTCCAATGATAAGAGTTCCTCATTGATTTTTTATGACACATATGAGATCAATGGCAAAACCTATGAATATCTGTGTTCCGATACCAGCATTCATATTGCGGGTGAGGAAGACGGTAACGCCGTACCGGTCTACTTTATAAAGATAGACGACAACACGGTGGCTGAGATCGATTTTAACATCCAAAAACAGGACACAATTTTCAGCGTTGACATCGAGCCTCAATATTCGCCGTATTTGTGGAAGGATTATACAAGTGCTTATGGTCACGGTTCTATTATTCCCTCCGGCTTCCCCTCTCCGGGCTTTAGTTTCGAAAGGCTGGAATTCTGACGGCAAGGTGATAAAATGAAAAAAGCTTTGATCGTATTTTTATCGTTTTTGCTTATTCTTAATTTTTCGGCGTGCGGAGGGAAAGAAGAGATCGACGCCGGCAAGGACGGTTCCGGCTTAGACAGTCCGACAACGGACTTTAAAACATATATAGATTTCACATCGTTTGAAAACTATGCTTCCTCAGTAAGTGTTCTGGGATCAGACATATTGTTGGGAAAATATAAGGGAGAACGTTACGACCTTGAAACTATTATGAAAATGAAAAAAGTTTTAAGGGATACACTTCCGGATTACACCTATTACCCTTATTTTAACGGAGAAAAAACAGAACTGATAATGTGGAAGGCTCAGTGTCGGTTGAGCAAAGAATCGTATATTTCTACTGAATACAGTATATCGGTATATTCGCCAAACTTTTTTAATTACCGTACGTCAAATGTTTGGATGATGGAATATAGCGTTTCTCTTAAAGGCGCTGATCAGAGTACACCTAAAATCATGCATGTCACATTGGAACAGGCTGGCCCCGGTTGTGAATATCCTTTAAAGGCCTTGGCGTGGGATAGCACTGTTGAAGAAGCGACTGATCCGAGAAATAAAAGAAGATATTACACTAACGCCTTGGAAAACAATATTTCAAACGAAAAGTACTTATATGTCATAAGAGAAGGAATACCGGACCTGTACTGCAGCTTTTTGCTTGAAGACCGAGTTGTTCTTTGCATCAGAATAGACCGCGATGAGAGTCAACTCAACGATGAAATGTGGAACGACTGGATCGAAAACCGGATGATGGATTGGCTTGAAAAGCTTTCTTTTGAGCGTATAGATTTTGAGTATGATAAATATACCGAGATCGTAGACCGGGATGAAACACTTGAAAAAATAAATGTAACGCGACCGTATAAAGGTAAGGTGATCGTTACACCGTAGTACAGAGCAGTAAAATATTAGGTATGCTCCGCTTACAGCCTCCAAGACTTTTGTTCTGACGGCAAGGTGATAAGTTGGCAAAGGGGGGCATTCGCTATGAAGCGTAAAGGTCTGATCATTGCAACAAGTGTGGTTTTTGCGGTGGTTTTGTGCGCCTTGTGTGCAAGGCGTCCTATACTTAGGTATCGGTTTTATAAAGCAGCGCTCTGGCAATTCAATGCGGATTACAAGGCATGTGCCGAGGATTTTAACACCGTTAAAGACTATTTTTCTGATAATTATCAAGGCGGGTCGGACAAACTGTTCTCTGTGAGCAGGGGGGATTATAGTATACGCGTTTTTGATCTTGATGCAAAAGAATATGTCGGGCTGCCCGACAATATAGTATCATCGCTTGACAATATCAGTAAAAACGGATTCACATACAAAGACTCCGTTTTTGACACCATATCGGTAAAGGGACGCCGCATATCGTTCGGCATTGAAAACAATCATTACTGTCTTGTCTTTTCACCTGATGAAAGACCCAAATGGATACATTCACCGGATGACGGCGAAAAAATCGCAGTCAAGCGTATCGGCGGCGGTTGGTATCATGTTACAATAAAAGATTGATATTCAGAAAAATCGGCAGGGGTTCATCCCAGCCGATTTTTTGTGCTGCCGCGGCGGTAAATTTCAGTTTATATGCGTAATGAAATATTGACAGACGTAGGGAACGACAGTCTAAATTGAAAATTTGAGATTTAAAATTTAAGGCTGCTCAATAATAAACATAAAAATTGATTGTTGCATCGTAGGGCGGAAGCCCCTGCCCTACAAATGTACAATTAGATTT
>ERZ780149.3755-NODE-3755-length-12372-cov-6.114314_pt1 | contig 12372 bp, 12 predicted proteins | sample MGYA00511367_ERZ780149 | MGnify/ENA primary metagenome ERZ780149 (study PRJEB29588, sample SAMEA2153852) | human gut metagenome | biome: human gut; feature: human-associated habitat; material: faeces | place: Denmark | collected 2008/2010 ...
CAGAAATATCGACGACCGCACGCCGACGACGAACTCGCCCCCTTGGGAGCGGTTCAGCCGCAGGTAGGTCTCCGTGCGGCGGCGGTTCGTAAGTTTCGAATGATAGGGGGTCACGCGGCTGCCGAAGATGCGCTCCATGCGCTCGATCAGCTGCGCCGTAAGGGCGATTTCGGGCACCAGCAGCAAAACATCGCCGCCCCGGGAGAGCACCTCGGCGATCAGGTGGATGTAAATCTCGGTCTTGCCCGAACCGGTGACGCCCTGCAAAAGAGCGGTGGTTTTCCCGGCGGCGAACTGTTCGCGCAGGGCGTTCAACGCCGTCAGCTGGTGCGCCGTCAGCTCCGGAAGGCGGAAGGCCGACCCGCCGCGCTCGACCGAACGTTCGCGCTGGGTGCAGACGATGTATTTCTTGCGCTCGAGGGCGTGCAGCACGGCATAATCGGCCCGGAGCAGGCGGCGGGCCACCTCGCCCGTCGCGATGCGCGTTTCGTCGCCGGCCGCAGCCAGCTCGAGCAGCGCCTCGTACTGCTTCGGGGCGCGCCGTTCGATCTTCTCGCAGACTTCGTGAAAACGCCCCTCGTCGCGGAGTTCCGCGGCCAGCGACACATAACACTCGGTGCGGGGACGGAACTCGTCGCCGGAGAACTCCTCCTCCGTGTCGCCCGAAGGTTTCATCAGCGCAGGCAGCGCCACGCGCATCACCTCCCCCAGGGAACACATGTAGTACGAGGCGATCCACTCCCACAGCGACATCTGCTGCGCCGAGAGCAGAGGCGCATCGTAGAGCACGCGCTGGATCGGTTTGACGGTTTTGAAATCGGGCCGGCGGTCGTGGACCCGCCACACGATGCCCGTATAGAATTTGCGTGCGCCGAACTGCACCGCCACGGCCTGCCCGGCCGCGACGTCCGTGCCTCCGGGCACGGCAAACGTGTAGACGGGCTGCGCCAGCGGAAGAACTATGTCGGCGTAGAGCTGCATCAGCCCTTCCCGATTGTCTGGAATCCCTTCCCGTAGACGCCCATGACCGATCCGACGGTCATAAAGGCCTCGGGGTCGATGGTCTTGACGAATTTGAGGATCATCGAGGTCTCCCGCTTGCGGCAGACCACCATGACGATTTTGGACTCCTTTTTCGAATACCACCCCTGCGAGTCGATGAGCGTCACCCCGCGGTGGACGTTGTCGACGATCGCCTGGGCCATTTTCTCGTAGTCGTGCGTGACGATGAAGACCTGGCTCGACTGCTGGTTTCCGGCCATGATCATATCGACCGTATAACCCACGACGGCCGTCATCACGTAGCCGTAAATCACGGCGCTGATGCCCATGCCCACCAGCAGGGCCGAACCGATGATGACGAAATCGGAGTAGATGAGGATTTTGCCGTAGCTGACCGTGCGGTACTTGTTGATGATCATGGCCACGATGTCCGTGCCGCCCGTCGAGCCGCCCTGCGAGAAGCAGAGCGCGATGCCGGCGCCGGCCAGAATACCGCCCATGACGATGGCCAGCAGGTTGTCGACCCCGAGGAAGTTGCCATCGGGAAGCACCTCCTGCCAGAAGTTCATGCCCAAGGAGATGATCACCACGCAGAAGATGGTCTTGAGACCGAAATTCCACCCCACGATAAATCCGGCGACCAGCAGCAGGACGGCATTGATGATGAAAACCATCGTACCGATCTGCAGGTCGATTCCCGCCGTCGAGAGCGCATTGCACAGCACGAGCGACAGACCTGCGGCGCCGCCGCCGACGCCGCCGGCCGGGAGTATGCAGCCGATCCAGCCGAAAGAGTACATCAGCATGCCGACAGCCATCAGAACATACTCCTTGACGGGTTTGAGCACGATGTCGGGATTGATGGGTTTCATAACGAAGGGGTTTATTCGGGGTTTGCCTCCGCAAAGGCGGCGCAGGCCGGACGCAGAGCCGGGTCCACCCGCGTTCTGCCGAGGCGCAGCCTACCTCTGCCGAAGTTTGTCTGCGGCAAAGGTAGTAAAAATTTCGCCTTGGTATACATTGCGTTCCTCCAATCTTTTTTCGAGCATCGCGAGCAGCTGCTCGTTGCGCACGAGGCCCCAGTTGCGGCCGTAATGGTAGCGCGGCGGAGCCTCCGAGGCGAAACGTTCGACGACCACGCCGGGACGCAGCCGGCGAAGGATTTCGACGAACAGGTCGATGTACTCCTCCGGCTCCCAGAAGCGGAAACGCTCCGGTGCGGCGTCGTACTCGGCGGCCATCGGCGTCGCGCGGAAAACCTGCAGCTGGTGGAACTTCACGGTCGTGAGCGGCAGGGCGTTGATCCGCTCCACCTGGTCGAGCAGCATCGCGTCGGTCTCGCCGGGAAGTCCGAGGATGAAGTGCGCGCCGACGTGCAGGCCCCTCGCGGCGGTCATCTCGACGGCGCGGCGGGCGCACGCGAAGTCGTGGCCCCGGTTGACGGCCCGGAGCGTGGCGTCGAAGGTCGATTCGATACCGTATTCGAGGGCGACATACCGATCCCGGGCCAGCCCGGCGAAGTAGTCGAGCTTGCGCTCGTCGACGCAGTCGGGGCGCGTGCCGACGACGATTCCCGCCACGCCGGGATGCGCGAGGGCCTCATCATAAAGCCTCTTCAGCCGCTCCAGCGGGGCGTAGGTATTGGAAAAAGCCTGAAAATAGACCAGGTAGCGCTGCGCCGAACGGTAGCGGTTGCGGTGGAATTCGATCCCCTCGGCGATCTGCTGCCCGACGCTCTTCGAGGGCATGCAATAAGAAGGGGTGAACGCTCCGTTGTTACAGAACGTACACCCTCCCTCTCCGATCGTCCCGTCGCGGTTGGGGCAGGTGAAGCCCGCATCGACGGAAAGTTTCTGCACCCGGCAGCCGAACAGACGGCGGAAGTACCCCGCATAGGAGTTGAACCGCCTCGTATCGCCCCACGGGTAAGTCATCGCTACAAACCCCAGTCCGAAGGGTTATAGGAACTCTTCGGCGCGTTGGGCACGTTGGCGAAGAACTGGAATCCGGTCAGCGCTTCCAGATCGGAAACCTTCATCATATCCTTCGCCTGCGGCTTATGGCCTTTTTCCATATTGTGGCGCAGCACGAACGCCGCACACTTAAGCTCGTCCGCCCGGCAGTCCCGGACCGACTTGCGCGTAGAACCGCTCTTAGTCCGCAGGATCAGGTAGTAGAACATCGAAGGACGGGTTACGTCGTTGCGCCCGCCGAAAGAGATCTTCGCCGGGGAGCAGCTCTGCCCGTAGGCGTCGGTGAAAGGCTTGAAATACGTTCCGACCACGATGTAGGTCGTGTCGGCGCACACCTGCGCATCGACAAACGCCTCCAGGTTGTTCCAGGCGCCGCCGCCGGTATTGAAACTGCCGGAATACTGCGGAGCGATGTTGGTGTAATAGAAGACCTGCTTGTTGACCTCGCGGGTTACGAGGCGCTCGGCCGAACCGAGCATGTGTCCCTTGTTGCAACCGCCTCCGATAGACTTGCTGTTATACTGAATGCTGGAGAGAATGATCGGATCCTTGCCATAGGCATTCGTGCGATTGGCGCTGCCCTCGTAGCAGTCATGACGCGGCGCCGCCACCCAGACGGGACAATGGTGCTTGGCGCTGAAGCAGACCGTGAAGTTACGCGCTTTGTGGCCGTCTACCGAAAAGTCGGGGCACAGGTGGTAAGCGTAATGATAGTCGCTGTTCGACTTGTCCTCCGGAACCAGTTCGGGCCATCCCGAATACTTGGCCGAACCCGTATTTCCGCCACCGCCGCCGTCCGACGAGGTGGTGAAGGTCGCCGCGGCGCTGGTGTAGGTCTGCCCGTCCCAGTCGGCGCAGAGCGCGAATTCATAGGTCGTGCCGGGCGTCAGGCCGGTCAGAGCCGCCGTCTTGGTTCCCGTTCCCGTCGGAACGTTTACCCGGTCATAGCTGCCCGACGAAGCCGGCTTATACCGGAAATAGACGTCGTAGTCGGCCGTATCTTCGAAATTGAACGTACAGCTCAGCGTCGCCTCGGTCTTGGTCACGCCCGACGCCGCAGGAGTTCCGAAAGCGGGCCGTTCGGGATCGGGGTCGGGCATGTCGTCCTGCCCGGTTTTGAAGACCGCCCCTGCGCTCTGAACCCGTCCGGTCGACAGGCCGGCATAGGCGAAAACCACGTAGCTCGTTTCGGGCTGAAGCCCGGTCAGCGTGGCGGCAATGCCGGTGCCGTCAACCGCGGAACCCGCCACATCGGCAAACGCGCCGATTTTATTGTCGACAACGGCAGCATAGGAAAAACCCACGCTCGTGTTTTCGAGCACGCCCTCGCCGAAACGAGTCTGGCAGCTCAACCCGACCGTCGTGCCGTTGACCTCGGCCACAGGCGTCAGGAACCAGTCCGTTCCGGTCTCCGTCTTTTCATCCCCGCAGGAGGCGAAGGCCACGGTAAGGCCCAGAAGCAGAAATGCAAAAATTTTCTTCATTTTGATATAAATATGTTATTCCTTGTTTTTTGAATCCATCCAGATCGTCACCGGCCCGTCGTTGACCAGCTCGACCTGCATGTCGGCGCCGAATTCGCCCGTGGCGACCCCGCGGCCGAGCAGCTCGGCGACCCGGGCCGTAAACCGTTCGTAAAGCGGGCGAGAAACGGCTTCGGGGGCCGCCTTGATATAACTCGGCCGGTTGCCCTTGCGGGTCGAGGCCTGCAACGTGAACTGGCTCACGACCAGAATTTCGCCGCCTGTCTGCACCACGTCGAGGTTCATCACCCCGGCTTCATCGTCGAAGATACGCAGGCGCACGAGTTTTCCGGCGAGGTACTCGATGTCCTCGTCGGTGTCGTCGCACCCGACGCCGAGCAGCACCAGCAGTCCCGCCCCGATCCGGGAGCGGACATCGCCGCCGATAGCGACGGAAGCGTGTTTTACACGCTGAATGAGCAATCGCATGGCAGGGATATTCAGAGGTTTTCGAAATAGGCCCACAGGTTGTCGCCCGCAGGCACGGGAGCCGTGACCGAGAGGGGCTCGCGACGCACCGGATGCTCGAATTCGACACGGCGCGAGTGGAGCGAGATGCCGCCCCCGGGCAGGGAGCGCCGGGCGCCGTATTTCAGGTCGCCGCGGATCGGACACCCGACCTTCGAGAGCTGGGCGCGGATCTGGTGGTGACGCCCCGTGAGCAGTTCGACCTCGACCAGCGTGTAGTTCGTCCCCGCCCCGAGCGTCGCGTAACGCAGACGCGCCTCCTTGGCGTCGCCCTTCGGGGCGTCGCAGGCCCGCGAACGGTTGGTCCTGCCGTCGCGCAGGATATAATGGCGCAGTTCGCCGCTCTCGGGATCGGGTGTGGCTTCGGTCAGCGCCCAGTAGACCTTATGGATGCGGCCTTCGCGGATCATCTCGTTCAGACGGACGAGCGCCTTCGACGTCTTGGCGAAAACGACGGCTCCGCTCACCGGGCGGTCGATGCGGTGCACCACGCCGAGGAACACCTCGCCGGGTTTGGCGTCGCGCCGTTTGATGAAGGCCTTGATCTGGTCCTCGAGGGCGCTCTCGCCCGACGGGTCGGGCTGCACCAGATCGCCGCAGCGTTTGTTGACGATCAGCAGGTGGTTGTCTTCGTAGAGAATGTCGTCCGGGTTGAACATCGTCGGAAATTACAGAATAAAGGTGAAAGGCAGCAGTTTGGAGGCCGAATCGACCGCCGTCACCGTACCGTGGCCGCTCATCAGCACCCGCATCGGGGAACCCTGACGACGCTCGACGTCGACCATCACCTGCCGGCACTGGCCGCAGGGATAGCATTCGCGCTCCGAGGGGTTCGAGGCAATGGCCATCGTCTCGATCGGATCGTCGGCATAATTGGCCTGGGCGTAGAACATCAGCGACCGCTCGGCGCAGAGTCCCGCGGGATAGACCTCGCTTTCGAAGTTGCTGCCGTAGAGTATTTTCCCGCTGCGCAGACGCGCGGCGGCGCCTACGTGGAAATTCGAGTAGGGCGCATGCGCATTGGCCGTGGCCCGTTCGGCCTCGGCGACCAGCCTGCGGTCGGCTTCGGAAAGCTCCGACAGCGCCGCGTAATGTTCATAATCGAAACAAAACTGCTTTTCCATAACTCCTCCTTTTTTACAGGGGTGAATTACAAAGATACTAAAATTTTCAGAAATCGCTTACTGAATCGCACTTTTTCAGTCTCTTTGCTTTCAACCCGGATGAATTGTTTTATTTTCAGGACCTTCCGGCCGACGAGCGGGGATTTGGCGCCGGGACCGGCCGGCCGGGTCCGCAGGCCGGAGGGTTCCGCACCTCGCAAAGAACGAGGCGGACGGACGCCGCGAGCCGTCTGCGACTATCGCGGAGGGAATTTCGCCTTAACGAAGTCCGGGCCGGACGGGACACACAAGCGCATTTCCCGTTCAGCCCGGACAAGGCGAGGTGAAAGACACCCGAGAGAATCGGAAACCGTCCTATTCGAGCACGAACTTCGCCTGCACGTTGTACTGCAACTTGATGGTCTTGAAATCGAGCGGTTCGTCCGCAGCGGCGTCCTCGGCGACGCCCATCGCCTTGGCGCTGCGCATCACGGCCATGTTGTCGTAAAAAACAGGCATCACGTTGTTGTTCGAATCGTAAATGTAGAAGCATTTGCCGATCTTCTGCCCGACGGCTTCGGCCAGCGTCGCGGCGCTCTGGCGGGCGTTCTGCATCGCCTCGACGCGCACTTCGGCCTTATACTGTTCGATTTTCGAGTGCGAGACCTTCAGGATCGAGACGTTCGAGATACCCAGTCCGTCCAACGCCTGCCACACCTTGGCGACCATCGCCGAGGAACCCAGCTGCAACTGGTATTTGGCCGTGGCCACCGAGGTGTTTTTCTTGAAGAACTCGCTCGACAGGTTGGCCATCTTGAGCTGTTTCTCGACATCGACCCCGGCACGTTTGAGCGCGGCGATCATGTCGCGCTGCTGGCTTTCGACCGAAATCTTGCCCTTCGAGTCGCGCTCGTTGATGATGATCTGCAAGTAGAATTCGTCGGGCGCGATCTCCTTTTCGGCACGTCCGTTGACCTGAATGTAGCTGGGGAACGCCTCCTGCATCTGCGCTGCCGCGGGGAGGGCGAAAAACGCCACCGCCGCCAATAAAATCAGTCGTTTCATTGCCTTTTCGTTTTTAAATAACCTATTACAAAGATTATGCAAGCCGGGCGTCGCGCGGAACTGTTTTCAGCCGGGCCGGTTTCCATCCCTTTGTATCCAGTAAAACGCCGAAAAACGAAAATACTGCATCCCCGATGCGAAATCAGGCCTTGAACAACTCTCTATCGCTTTTTGCCTCCGCGGTGTTTCTTGAGTTCCTTCCTGTTCATCTCGCGGATTACCAATTCCTCGGTTTCAACGGGTCGGTAAACACCCTTTTCAACGCACACGACACCCTCCTCCGTAACGAACCGCGGAAAGAAATGCTTGCGGATGAAAGGTTTTCGCTCCCGCTCCTTCGGGTCCGGATTACTCTCCCACCAGAAGGTCTGCACGGAAACTTTGTATCGCTCGCCGTCGTAGCTCCCGGCCAGCGCCAGCGGCGTTCCGGGCAGCACTTCGTCCCCGACCTCGACCAGCACATTGTCGCCGTCGAGGCAGTATACCAGGCCAGCGTGCCATCGGGCTGCTCGACCAGCAAATCGGGGCTTTCGGAGGTAAAACTCACCGCCGGGGCATCGGGTTCCCGTTCGGGAATGCCGACCTCCACGACCGTGCCGCGCCGCATCGCATAGACCGTGTCGCCCTTTTCCATTTCGAAATGCAACCCCAAAGCCCCTTTCTTTTCTTTTCGGAAACGGTCGTAAACGCTCACGCCGCGCGACACACGCACCGGCCAGCGAACAGTGGTGGGCATGCGGTAGACAAACGCGGTATCGGGCTCCTTATCGACAGGGCCTAAAAAAAAGCGGTATGAATAACCGTACCTCACGCCCCGGGTATCGTCGGCGGGACGGAGAGACAACAGCCGCGTCCCGGTATAGCGGGTCTCGTATCTGAAGGTCCCCGAAGCGGTGTTACAGTTCTGCAAATCCCGGAGCGTCAGAAAAACAGTCAACGTCCCCGGACGCGTCTTATTCTCCAGGATAAAATCCACGGAGTTATTCTCATTCCGCTGCGTGTGGATGGTCGGCGACTGGGCGACCGCCCCGACGAACATCAGGGCGAACGATGCAGTCAGAAAAATTCGTATCATCGGTCTGTGGTTCAGGTTGCAGTTCAGGTTGCGTCCCGCGCGGACGCGCCGTTTACCGCCGCACGAGCTTCACGACGTTCTCCACATGGTGCGTGTGGGGAAACATGTCGACGGGCTGCACGGCCTCGACGCGGTAGGCGGCGTCCATCAGCTGGAGGTCGCGGGCCTGCGTGGCGGGGTTGCAACTCACATAGACGATCCGTTCGGGCGCGGCGCGCAGGATGACCTCGATCACCGGTTCGTCGACGCCCGCGCGCGGCGGATCGAGGATGATCACGTCGGGACGGCCGTTCGCGGCGACGAATCCGTCGTCGAGCACCGCCTTCATGTCCCCGGCGTAAAAGACCGTATTTTCGATGCCGTTCAATTCCGAATTGACCTTGGCGTCGGCGATGGCTTCGGGGACGTACTCCACGCCCACCACCCGGGCGCAGCGCGCGGCGCAGAAGTTGGCGATGGTTCCCGTCCCGGTGTAGAGGTCGTAAAGCACGTCGCCCGGCCGGAGGTCGGCAAAGTCGCGGGCCACCTTATAAAGTTCGTAGGCCTGCGCGGAATTGGTCTGGTAGAACGACTTGGGTCCCACCTTGAAGCGCAGCCCCTCCATCTCCTCGATGATATGATCCTTGCCGCGGTAGCAGACCGGGTCGAGGTCGCCCACCGAGTCGTTGAACTTCGTATTGACGATATAGAACAGGGAGGTGATCTCCGGGAATTTGGCCGCCAGATGGTCCATCAGGGCCGTGATGCGGGGCCGGTCGTCGCTGTTGAAGACCACGATCACCATCACCTCGCCCGTCGAGGCCGTGCGGACGATCATGTTGCGCATCAGCCCCTCGTGCGAACGGGCGTTGTGGAACGTGTAGCCGTTCTCCACGCAGAACCGCTTGGCCTCCATGCGGATGCCGTTCGACGGGTCGGGCTGCAACCAGCATTTGCGGATGTCCAGCACCTTGTCGAACATCCCCGGGATGTGGAATCCCACGGCCGGCGCGTCGCCGATGTCGCCCGCCGACTCGATCTCCTCGCGCGTCAGCCAGCGGCGGTCGGCGAAGGTGAATTCGAGTTTGTTGCGGTAGAACTGCGTCTCGGCCGAGCCGAGGCAGGGCGCGATCTCCGGCAGCTCGATCTTGCCGATGCGCGTCAGCTGGTCGCGGACCTGATCGGTCTTGAAGCGCAGCTGCTCCCCGTAGGGCAGGTTCTGCCACTTGCAGCCGCCGCAGACGCCGAAATGCTCGCAGAACGCCTCGGCCCGCAGGGGCGATTTCTTCACATAGCGGACCACGAAGCCCTCCATGAAGCGGCGGCGTTTGGAGCGGATCTGCACGTCGACCACGTCGCCCGGAACGGTCAGCGGAACGAAGACCACCACGTCGTTCCAGCGGCCCATGGCCTTGCCCTCGGCCGCGAGAGTCGTTATTTCAAGCCCCTCGACGAGGGGATAGTTCGCTTTCTTTCTTGCCATCGGTTTTTAACTTTGCGTGCAAAGTTAAAAACAATTCATAATTCAAAATTCATAATTCAAAATTATTTCCCCGCAAAACGTATCGGAACCATCATACGGAACCGTCAACGCTTAATTTTTCATTTTTAATTTTTCATTCTTAATTCGGGCTTTGGCCCGCACGCCGCCCAGCCAGAAGCCCAGCGCGAAAGGCCCGCCGATCAGCACCGCAAGCGCCAGCACAAGGTAGAGCAGGATTTTGCCGACAAGCCCCGGCACGGCGTCGAGCGTCGTCCGGACCAGTTCGTCGCCCGTCGCCCGCAACTGTTCGACCAACGCCTCGCGCTCACGCGTAACGTATTGCTGCAACTCGCCGCGCTGGCGGTCGAAGTCGGCGAAAGCGTTGTCCACCGAAGCGTTCATCGTCCAGATGAGCTGCGTGGCCTGCCGGTTCAGCTCCTCCAGCACCTTGTCCGAAATCTCGGGCAGGTGCTCGGCGACAACCACGATACGGTTGAAACTGCGTTCCAGCGAATCGAGCTGCGCCCCGACCTGCAGGCGCAGGCTGTCCTGCCGGAGCCGCATCTCGAAGATGTCCTTCGACCAGCTCACGCTGTTGGTCACCTGCTGGGTCTGGCCGCTCAGCCGGTCGTTGACGTCGGCCAGCACCTCGGCGATCGAGCCGGTGGCGTAATCCTGTTCGACGCCGGCCGCCCGGAGGTATTCCAGCCACGCGAGGGTCGTGTTGTCGGTCTCGTCGCCCTCGGAGGCGGGGTTGTCGCGCACGTAGTCCGTAACGAACCGCTCCATCAGCGCATAGCGGTCGTCCGGAAGCACCTGCCGGGCGAGCCTTCCGGCCCGGCGGTCGAGCCGCAGGGCGGCGTCGCGGGCGATGTCGCTCTGAAGACCGAACAGCAGCGAATCGGGCGCCTGGGCGAAACCCTCGTTCATGCGGCGGCACAGAATCCACAGGTCGGCCAGCGCCACGTCGGGAATGCCCTGCATGGCGGCGGTCACCCCGGCGCGCGTGGCGCGGATCTTCCACCGCACGGCCGCTACGCGCACATTCACGTCGGGCGACGCAGCGACGATCGAGTCGGCCGCACGGGCCACCTCGCCAGCCATGTCGTAGTAAAAGCCGCGCGTCATGGTCCGCACGTTCATCTGCTCCTTCGACAGAGGGTCGCCCGTGGCCACGGCCACCTTCAGCAGCGAACACCCCGCAAACGACGCCGCGGCGAAAAGCGCGGCCGCCAGTTTCATCCATCCGTTCATCGTCATTCCGTTTACGGGTCCGGCCCGCAATTACCTTTCCAGTTTTTTCACAAAGTCGCGGATGTAGCGCACCGCGACGTAATGGCCCGCCTGGGGCATGTTGCCGTGGTCGAACCCGTCGAATTCCCGGATCTCGACGTCGGGATGCCCCGCCACCTGCATCATGCGCCAGAAATAGGCGTTCTCCTCGTAGCGGCCCAACATCTCCCGCCCGCGGTCGCCCGAGAGGATCAGGATCGGCGGGCAGTCGGGACGTATGTAGTTCAGCGGCGCCATGTCGTCCACGACCACCTGCGTATCGGGAATCCCCATTTCGCGGCGTCGCGCGAAATGGGTCACGACCTGCCCGCTGTAAGGGATCAGCGCCGCGAACGCCGTGTCGGGGTCGATGCCGTAGGGCGCCATCCAGCGTTTGTCCAGCCCGATCATCGAAGTCAGGTAACCGCCCGCCGAATGTCCGGCGATGAAGATCAGCCGCGGGTCGCCGCCGTAGGAAGCAATGTTTTTCACCACCCATGCGGCCGCAGCGGCGGCATCCGCCACGCAGTCGGCGACCTTCACGCGCGGAGCGAGGCGGTAATCCACGCCCACCACGGCGAATCCTTTGCCGCACAACGCTTTCGGAATCTCGCGCCGCCCGCCGGTCAGGCCCCCGCCGTGGAACCACACGACGGTCGGAAATCCCTTCCTATCCGCCGGCCAGCAAATGTCCAGCCGGCAAAGCGAATCGACATAGCCGTCGCCCGCCGCGTCGCGGTAGGCGATGCCGGTTTCGGTCCGGCAGGCGGCCGTCTGGGCCGAAATCCCCGTGCAGAACAGGGTCAGAGCCGCGAAAAGCGCAAAAAATCGTTTCATGGAATCAGGTCGTTTTGGGTCATAAAGATAGGTAAAATCCCGTAAAAAACACTATCTTTGCAAAACCGACTGCATTAAAACAGCCATCATTATGAAAATCGCCTGCCTGCAATTCAATCCGATACAGGAAAACACCTACGTCGTCTGGGACGACACCAAAGCGTGCATCGTCATCGACGCCGGAAACAGCAACCCGCGCGAGGACGCCGCGCTGGACAACTTCATCGCCGAGCACGGGCTGAAACCCGTCATGGCGGTCAACACCCACGGCCATTTCGACCACACGCTGGGCGTCGAGCACCTCAAACAGCGCTACGGCATCCCCTTCGCCCTCTCGTCGAAGGACCGGTTCCTGCTGGACAACGCAGCGACGAGCGGTTCGGTCTTCGGCGTGAAGATCGGCGCGATGCCCGCGGCGGACCTCGACCTGGACACCCTGTCCGAAGTGCGTTTCGGCAACACCGCCCTGCGCGTGATCCGCACCCCCGGCCACACCCCCGGCCATGTGGCGCTGTACGAGCCGGACTCGAAATCGCTCTTCACGGGCGACACGCTTTTCCGCGAGTCGATCGGCCGCACCGACCTGCCGGGC
>ERZ780149.3763-NODE-3763-length-12358-cov-2.731041_pt1 | contig 12358 bp, 6 predicted proteins | sample MGYA00511367_ERZ780149 | MGnify/ENA primary metagenome ERZ780149 (study PRJEB29588, sample SAMEA2153852) | human gut metagenome | biome: human gut; feature: human-associated habitat; material: faeces | place: Denmark | collected 2008/2010 ...
AAAGGATCGCTGTAAAAATAGGAAGTAATGTCCTGACCCGCAAGGATGGGACGCTAGATATCACCCGCATGTCCGCATTGGTTGACCAAGTAGCGGACTTGCATCGGCAAGGTATGGAGATCGTCTTGATCTCCTCCGGTGCCGTGGCTTCTGGACGAAGCGAGATAAAGGCCGGCAAAAAGCTGGATCCCGTATCAGCCCGGCAACTGTATTCGGCGGTAGGACAGGCCAAGTTGATCAACCGGTATTATGAGTTATTCCGGGAGCATGGCATGACTTGCGGGCAAGTGCTTACTACAAAAGAGAATTTCGGAAGCCGTACGCATTACCTGAATCAGAAACATTGCATGGAGGTAATGCTTGAAAATAAGGTGATCCCGATCGTGAATGAGAATGATACGATATCCGTAACCGAGCTGATGTTCACGGATAATGATGAGTTATCCGGCTTGATCGCTACGATGATGGGAATGGATGCCTTGGTGATCCTCAGCAATATAGACGGGATTTACAATGGAAATCCTTCGGATCCGGATAGTTCCGTGATCCGGGAAATCGAATGTGGGAAAACAGATTTGTCGGAATATGTACAGACTAGCAAATCATCCTTTGGACGGGGAGGTATGTTGACGAAATGTCATATCGCCCAAAAAGTGGCGGACGAAGGTATTGCGGTTATCATCGCCAACGGCAAAAAGGATAATATCCTTCCGATGTTATTGGCGGTGGATAGCGACACGGTCTGCACCCGTTTCATTCCGGCCTCGAAACCCGTCAGCAGCGTAAAGAAATGGATCGCCCACTCCGAGGGTTTCGCCAAAGGGGAAATACATATCAATAAAGGAGCCGAGGAGGCATTGACCGCCCCGAAAGCGACTAGCGTATTATTGGTTGGAGTAACCCGCATCGAGGGTGATTTCGAAAAAGATGATATCGTAAAGATAATGAATGAGGAAGGCGTGCAAATCGGCGTAGGCTGTACCGCCTATGACAGCGAGGAAGCACGTAAGCAAATAGGGCAACGGGATTTAAAACCGCTTATACATTATGATTATCTATATTTGGATTAAAAAGTATGAATGTAAAAGATATGCTGCGACAGGCTTCGGATGCGGCTAAACAATTGATAACGCTATCGGATCAAACGATTATCGGGATCTTAAAGGAGACAGCGCAGGTTCTACGGACTCATACGGAGGAGGTACTCGCCGCGAATCGCCAAGATCTGGAACGTATGGACCCAGCGAACCCGAAATACGACCGACTGAAATTAACAGAGGAAAGGCTACAAGGTATCGCCGCCGATATGGAGAATGTATCGACATTACCTTCTCCATTAAATAAGGTCTTGAGCGAGACTACCCGCCCGAACGGAATGGTTATCCGAAAAGTAACCGTGCCTTTCGGGGTGATCGGCGTGATCTATGAGGCTCGTCCGAATGTTACCTTCGATGTTTTTTCCTTATGTTTCCGAAGCGGTAATGTTTGCGTACTAAAGGGTGGATCGGATGCGGACTTCTCTAACCGAGCCTTGGTACGCATCATCCATTCTGTATTGGAGCGTCAGGGTATAAATCCGGCGGTATGCACTTTACTACCTCCGGATCGAGAGGCTACGGCGGAATTACTGGGAGCGGTCGGCTTGGTTGACTTAATCATTCCTCGTGGAAGCAGTTCCTTGATTCACTTTGTCCGGGAACATGCGAAAGTTCCGGTGATCGAGACTGGCGCTGGTATCTGTCATACCTATTTTGATCGCTCCGGAGATAAAGGCAAGGGACGTGAAATCGTAAATAACGCAAAGACACGGAGGGTCAGCGTATGTAATGCCTTGGATTGCTTAATCATCCACAGAGAACGTCTATCTGATCTTCCGTATATCTGTGAAAAGCTTCCGGACAGCAACGTAATCATTTATGCGGACGAACCGGCTTATGCCGCTCTATCCGAACATTATCCGGAGACGCTTTTACAACAGGCTAACGAAAACAGTTTCGGTACCGAGTTCCTCGATTACAAAATGAGTATCCGTACCGTATCCTCTTTAGACGAGGCTCTATCACATATCGCCCGGTACAGTTCAAAACATAGCGAAAGCATAATCAGCGAAGATCCGGAAACTATCCGGCGCTTCCAGCAATTGGTAGATGCCGCTTGCGTATACGCAAATGTATCTACCGCCTTTACTGATGGGGCCCAATTCGGATTCGGGGCGGAGATCGGAATCAGTACCCAAAAGCTACATGCCCGGGGACCGATGGCGCTTCCTGAATTAACGACTTATAAATACATCATAGAAGGAGACGGGCAGACGAGAATATAGGAACTCGCCTGTCTCTTTCTTCTAGAACAACACTTAAATCTAAACGAATAATGTCAACAGTAATAGATTCAAATATTTCCAATACTTTAGTTTCAAATACATTCTATTCCTGTCCTTTAGGAGGGGCTATCTATGATACGGAAGGAAATCTGATAGACTTGAATAAGGCGATGTTCGCTCATTTTTCCTTGGCGGATAAGCATGACTTTATTATAGAACATCTATTTAATAACATCGTACTAACCGATTCCTTGAAGTCATCTTTAAGAAAAGGTGACGCAATTATATGCGAAGAGCCCGTCACGTTTAAAGTAGAACCCATCTATACCGATGAACAGGGGCTTAGCGGGTATACGCTTTGGCTTACGCAGCAGGGAGAAAAAGAAACTGACAGGGAAAATAAACTATTGATGGGACAATTGAACGAGAGCCGGATATTGATGCGGCAAGCGTTGGAAGACGGTAAATTAGCCGCTTACTCATTCAGCTTCGACCGTTTCTCCACTTGCGACAAAAGGCATTGTAACCGCTGTTTTCAATTCTACGGCACGACCAATACTCTATTAGATAAAAACAGGTTTATATGCAGGGCTTTATCATCCGTACGTAAGCCCGAGGATAGTTTAGATTTCTTCTATCTGTTCAATAAAATCCGGGACGAGAAATTATCGTCTCACAACGTCACCTTCCACCTGAGGAATCAAGACGGGACTTATAAGATGTATGAAATATCGGGTAAAAGCATGGATATTGATGAAAGCGGCACCCCACATGTCATTATCGGTAGCATTATCGAAAAGGAAAACGACGAGCTAGCTATCGCGGATCATCAGAAATCCAAGGATCTTTCCCTATTGAAATCTACGTTTCTGGCAAATATGACGCACGAGATCCGGACTCCGCTAAATGCCATCGTCGGCTTCTCCGATATGTTAGGACTGGAAGATGATCCGGAAATGCGTGAACAGTATATTTCCATGATTAAAGAAAATAACACGGCTTTGCTCGAATTAATCAATGACACACTCGAGATGTCCAGAATCGAGTCCAATACGATCAATTGGTCATATGAGGATGTAAATCCGCTCGCTATCATGCACGATGTATACGAATACGCCTCTCCCCGCATATCCAAAAACGTACGGTTAATCTTGGATGATTCTCCAAACGTATCTCTTCACACGGATAAACATAAGCTTATGCTTATCTTGAAAAAACTACTTTCTAACGCCCTCCGATATACGGAGAAAGGAGAAATTCATTTCGGATACCAATCGTTGTATCCGGTCAGCGTGCAATTTTACGTGTCCGATACAGGCAACGGCATCCCGAAGGACAAACTGGGACATATCTTCGAACGATTCGTGCAATTGAACGAATTCCAGCCGGGCACCGGGTTAGGGCTTTCGATCTGTAAAGGTCTGGTCACCGCCATGGGAGGTACCATCTGGGTGAACTCGGAGGAAGGGAAAGGTTCTACCTTCAGTTTCAAACTACCCATAACACCTCCGGATACGATCTCTTAAACAATTCCTTGGTCTTTCTAAAGGATAATTGACAAGTAGTCATTATCTTTGCCTTTAACAAAATATTATTGTAACAGATATGAGACATTTCACTTGCGTACAGGATTTAGGAGACTTAAAACAAGCGCTTAATGAAGCTTTCGAGATCAAGAAAGATCGTTTCCAGTTTAGTGAACTGGGAAAAAACAAGACGTTGTTGATGATATTTTTCAACTCAAGCCTACGTACCCGCTTAAGCACCCAAAAGGCTGCCATGAACTTAGGTATGAACACGATCGTTTTGGACGTTAACCAAGGTGCATGGAAGCTGGAAACAGAGCGAGGTGTTATCATGGATGGTGATAAACCGGAGCATTTGCTGGAAGCTGTTCCTGTAATGGGCTGTTACTGCGATGTGATCGGGGTCCGTTCTTTCGCACGCTTTGAGAATAAAGAAGATGATTATAACGAAAAGATATTGAGTCAGTTCATCGAGCATTCCGACCGGCCGGTATTTAGCATGGAAGCGGCGACACGCCATCCGTTGCAAAGTTTCGCCGACTTGATCACGATAGAGGAATATAAGAAAACAGCTCGTCCGAAGGTAGTCATGACTTGGGCTCCTCATCCGAAATCATTGCCGCAAGCCGTTCCAAACAGCTTTGCCGAATGGATGAACGCTACAGATTATGAGTTTGTTATCACTCATCCGGAAGGTTATGAGCTTGATCCTAGATTCGTAGGCAACGCTAAAGTGGAATACGATCAGAAGAAGGCTTTTGAAGGAGCGGATTTCATTTACGCAAAGAACTGGTCCGCTTATAAAGATCCGAATTACGGACAAGTAATCAGCACAGATCGTAGCTGGACCGTAGACGCAGAGAAAATGGCACTTACGAATAACGCTTATTTCATGCATTGCTTGCCGGTTCGTCGCAATATGATCGTTACCGATGACGTGATAGAGAGTCCGCAAAGTATCGTAATCCCCGAGGCTGCGAACCGTGAGATCTCCGCGCAAACCGTATTGAAGAAAATATTGATGGGATTATCTAATCTTTAGGATAGAGAGATAGGGTATTCTTTACGATGGGCATTCTCAGGTGTTTATAACAGGCATTCTTAACACCTTAGAATGCCCATTGTAAGCATCTAAGAATAGGCATCAAGGTTTTTCAATGTAAACGAGCCATCCCAACAATAAAAGAGTACTCCCCTACTCTTGTAGAAAAGTACTCTTTCTATGGCTGAAAACAAATCTATTAAGCCTCTCCTGTCGGACCTGCGAAGTCCTCAAAATTAGCTGTTTTGTTATTATTATTTCCTGCTTGAAGTTGCTCCCCAAATTTCTTGATATTGTCTTGCAAAGCGAATAACAAACGTTGAGCGTTATCCGGAGTTAAGATTACGCGACTTTTGACTTGTGCCTTAGGAGCTCCCGGAACCACCCGGATAAAATCTAGGATAAATTCAGAGCTTGAATGAGATATAATAGCCAAATTGGCGTAAGTTCCTTGTGCCATCTCTTCAGATAACTCGATCTGAATCTCGTTATTGGCAGGTTTGTTGTTTTCCATACTTTCTTCTTTTAAATTTATGGTGATTAAAAATTGCGAAGACAAATATACATATTTATTCCGGGTTACAAAGGGGTTGAAGACTATAAATGCAAAAACGACTACCTTCTCAGGCAGTCGTTTTCTAGTTGTGTTTTTAATTCTCAATTCTTTAGACCAATGTAAAAATACCTTTTGTGTTTGATATAATTGGTTTTGGCGTTTTAGTTAAGGTTTGTTTTGTCTAAGTGCTAATCTCTTTCACTTGAACTTTACAAAAGTAAGGGCTTTAGCAAAGACCACCAAATACTATATGTGCAATAAATAATACTATATCATCAACACTTGACACAAATCAATGTAAACATGCTTTAAATCATGTTTTAAATTATAAACCTCGAACGGGAATATTTCTCCCTGTACTCTGTAGGGGTACTCCCCCTACGCCGTTTGAATACCCGGTTGAAATTCGATAGATTATTAAAACCGCACCTGTAACATATTTCAGAAATACTGTCACTTGTATCGGTCAAACGGCATACCGCCTCAGCTACCCGGATCTCGTTCAAGTTATCGATAAATGTCTTTCCCGTCCACTTCTTCAAGAAACGCATCAATGAGGCATCGCTCATATTTGTTAACTTAGCCACTTCCGACAAGGTGATACGTTTTTGATAATTTTCGTGTAAATATAACATGATACTATCTAAACGATCGGTATCGTTATTATTATAGTTCTTTACCGTGTTCACGGCATTCAACCGACGGGCTGCTTTATCCAAAGATAGAATCTTAAGAATCTCGACCAAACGCAACAGGTTCTTGAAAGAATCCGGCTTGTTATCGTTCGACAACATTCTTAATTTATCTTGAATGCCAAGTATCATTTCCCGGCTGAAAACAAGACCACTGGAAGCGTTATCAAACATATCCTTCATGGTCTTGAAATGCCGTCTATTGATTAAGCTATCAAATAACGATTTATGAAATTGTATCGTTATCTCAAAGATCCCATTACACGGACACTTATGGTTCGAGTAAGCATGCTTCGTTCCTCCCGCGATCAACACCAAATCCAGATCATCGATTTCCTCGACCGAATCGCCAACTATCCGAATAGCGCCAGCGGCATTCTCCAGATAGTTCAACTCAAACTCCATGTGTACATGTAACGGAAAATTAAACCCCGATTTCGGGCGTTGCATGACCAAGAAGCAATCTTCTGATGAAAGCGGGGTAGTTTCCTTCAATACGTCTACTTTCCCCATACACACAAAGCTTTTTTATTCGAGTATCAACGTACTGATTACCGGGCAATGGTCGGATGGGAACAGGTTATTCAACGTTTCAGTCAATACACCATGACGCAATACCTTGATATTCCCTTTCACGAAGATATAATCAATCCATTCACGCTTGTCGTAAGGGATCTTTCCAAAATCATGGAATGTCCATTCCGGGCCGTAAATAAACCCTGCGATCGTGCGGGAATGAGTCAAATGACGAGGATCACTCGGATTAGTCAATACTTGTATCGGCTCATCAGAAGGCACGGCATTGAAATCGCCAGTCACGATTATAGGCAAATTCTCGGATAATTTCTTCGCTTGCTCCAGCACCAATGAAGCTCCTTCATGACGAGCCACTTTCCCCATATGATCCAAGTGCGTATTCAAGAAGAAGAATTTCTTTCCCGTATTCTTATCTTTCAAGATCGCCCAAGTAGCTACGCGCTCGCATGCGGCGTCCCAACCTTTCTTACCAATGGCATTTATATCTTCGGCTAACCAGAAATTACCGCTTTTCTCAACGGAGAAACGATCCTTACGATAGAAAATCGGAGCGTACTCCCCTTTCGTCTTGCCATCCTCACGACCAACACCCACATAAGCGTATTCCGGTAAACGATTAAGCAAATCATTCAGCTGATTATTCAAGACCTCTTGCGCACCGAACACATCCGCCTCATAGAATTTCACTAAATCAGCAGCGAAATCTCTTCTGAATTTCCATTGATTATCCTTATCACCCGAATTATCGTAACGGATGTTATAAGACATTACATTCATTTTCTCATCGTTGTTTTTAGCGAATAAGCAACCAGTGGCAAATAAAGCCACCATTAAACAAAGTAAAATTCTCTTCATGATATTGATTATTATATGTTTCTTATATGTCTCAGTATTTATCTATGGTCTTTGTTACCTCGCAAAAATAAAGTTTATCCATTTATTAAGCAAATAAGGAAGAACAAAAAAGGCCGACAGATTGCTCTGCCGGCCTTTCTTTATAGTTTATTAAACGTTCCTATTCTTCATCATCTTTGTCCATGGCATTGAAATCAACCACGTTCTTGCGATTAGCGAAGATACGATCGAACTCATCCTTTGCGCCTACGATCAGCTTATCAAACTCACGCTGACCGGTACCGGCAGGAATCAAGTGACCACAGATAACGTTCTCTTTCAAACCTTCCAAACGATCTACCTTCCCGTTGATAGCAGCCTCGTTCAATACTTTCGTCGTCTCTTGGAAAGATGCGGCGGACATAAAGCTGTTCGTCTGCAAAGCGGCACGTGTGATACCTTGAAGGATCTGGTTGGCTGTAGCCGGAATAGCGTCACGTACCTCGACCAACTTAAGATCACGGCGTTTCAACATACTATTCTCATCTCTCAACTTACGTGCAGTCACGATCTGTCCGGCCTGCAATGTCTGAGAATCTCCCGGATCGGTAACAACTTTCTTGCCCCAGATACGATCGTTCTCGTCCATTACCTCCAACTTATCAACAATCTGCTGCTCCAAGAAGCGAGTATCTCCCGGATCAACCACCTCTACCTTACGCATCATCTGACGAACGATAACCTCGAAGTGCTTATCGTTGATCTTCACACCCTGTAGACGGTATACATCCTGAACCTCATTCACGATATATTCCTGTACAGCCGTCGGACCTTTGATCGCCAAGATATCCGAAGGAGTGGTAGCACCGTCTGATAGCGGCATACCCGCACGGATATAGTCGTTCTCCTGAACCAATAATTGTTTAGACAGAGGAACCATATATTTCTTAACCTCACCCAACTTAGACGTTACGGTGATCTCGCGGTTACCACGTTTGATCTTACCGAATCCTACCTCTCCGTCGATCTCAGATACGACAGCAGGGTTAGACGGGTTACGAGCCTCGAACAACTCGGTTACACGAGGAAGACCACCGGTGATATCACCGGCCTTACCTACGGCACGAGGGATCTTAACCAAAACCTCACCAGCTTTCACTACATCACCATTGTCTTTCACGACGTGAGCGCCCAACGGCAAAGAGTAGTTCTTCAAGTAATTACCATTCTCATCCACGATATGAGCGGCCGGAGCCTTCGTCTTATCCTTAGACTCGATGATGATCTTCTCCTTCAAACCGGTAGTCTCATCACTCTCAACCTTGTAAGTCACGTTCTCTACCAAACTCTCGAACTCGATCTTACCGGAAACCTCTGACACGATTACGGCATTGAACGGGTCCCACTCGATGATCACGTCACCCTTCTTAATTGAGTCACCGTTGTTGAAGAACAACTTAGAACCATAAGGTATATTATGAGTCAACAACACAATCTTCGTGTTCGGATCAACAATGCGCATTTCAGCCAAACGGCTTACTACTACCAAATGTTTCTTTCCGCTCACCTCGTCTACCGCCTCAACAGCACGAAGCTCGTCGATCTCTAAAATACCATCATATTTAGATGTAATACTATTCTCTGTAGCGATGTTGGATGCGATACCACCGACGTGGAATGTACGCAACGTCAACTGTGTACCCGGCTCACCGATAGACTGTGCGGCGATTACACCGACAACCTCACCCTTCTGAACCATGCGGTTCGTAGCCAAGTTACGTCCATAGCACTTAGCGCAGACACCCTTCTTAGACTCACAAGTCAATACGGAACGAATCTCGACGCTCTCGATCGGAGAGTCTTGGATTGCCTTAGCGGCATCCTCACGGATTTCCTCACCGGAACGAACGATAACCTCGCCCGTAATCGGATGGATCACATCGTGAACAGATACACGACCTAAGATTCTCTCATACAAGGAAGCGATCACCTCCTCGTTATTCTTCAATTCCGTACAAACCAAGCCACGCAATGTACCACAGTCTTCCTCGTTTACGATCACGTCGTGAGAGACGTCAACCAAACGACGAGTCAAGTAGCCGGCGTCGGCAGTCTTCAAAGCGGTATCGGCCAAACCTTTACGAGCACCGTGAGTAGAGATAAAGTACTCCAACACGGACAATCCCTCTTTGAAATTCGCCAAAATCGGGTTTTCGATAATCTGACCACCGGTAGCACCCGATTTCTGCGGTTTTGCCATCAATCCACGCATACCGCCCAACTGACGGATCTGTTCACGGGACCCACGGGCTCCGGAGTCAAGCATCATATAAATAGAGTTGAATCCCTGATCGTCTTCGGCCAATTGTTTCATCAACGTATTGGTCAGCTTGGCGTTCACATGCGTCCAGATATCGATGATCTGGTTGTAACGCTCGTTGTTCGTGATGAAACCCATGTTATAGTTGTTCATGACCTCTTCTACCTGGTCATATCCTTCCTGTAACAGGGCGTCCTTTTCTTCCGGTACGATAACGTCGGCCAGATTGAACGACAATCCGCCCTCGAATGCCATACGGTATCCCAGGTCCTTGATATCATCCAGGAATTTGGCAGTCACATCAACCCCGCAACGTTTGAACACATCACTAATGATGTCACGCAATGATTTCTTTGTAATCAGCGTATTGATGTACGGGAAATTCTTCGGTGTAAACTGGTTCAGAATAACACGTCCCACAGTCGTTTCGATCATATGGACATATTCATTTCCTGCATGATCGACATCCTTGATCTTCACCTGTATCTGAGCATGCAAATCTACCGCCTTTTCATTCAGGGCGATGATCACCTCCTCGGGTGAATAGAATTTCAATCCTTCTCCTTTAGCTCCCTTACGCGGTTTGGTGATATAATACAAGCCGAGCACCATATCCTGCGAAGGCACTGTAATCGGTGCCCCATTAGCAGGGTTCAGAATGTTATGTGCACAAAGCATCAGGATCTGAGCTTCCAGAACAGCTTCATTACCCAGCGGCAAGTGAACGGCCATCTGGTCACCGTCGAAGTCGGCATTGAATCCGGTACAAGCCAGCGGGTGCAAACGGATAGCCTTTCCTTCGATCAATTTCGGCTGAAAGGCCTGAATACCCAAACGGTGAAGGGTCGGAGCACGGTTCAACAATACCGGATGACCTTTCAATACGTTTTCCAGAATATCCCAAACCACCGGATCACGACGGTCTACGATTTTCTTGGCACTCTTCACGGTCTTCACGATACCCCGTTCGATCAGCTTCCGGATGATAAACGGCATATATAATTCGGCTGCCATATCTTTCGGCAAACCACATTCGTGCATTTTCAGGTCCGGACCCACCACAATAACCGAACGGGCCGAATAGTCGACACGTTTACCGAGCAAGTTCTGACGGAAACGTCCTTGTTTACCTTTCAAACTGTCGGAGAGTGATTTCAACGGGCGGTTATTCTCGATCTTAACGGCATTGGATTTACGTGAATTGTCGAACAATGAATCGACAGCTTCCTGCAACATTCGTTTTTCATTACGCAGGATCACATCCGGCGCCTTAATTTCGATCAACCGTTTCAGACGGTTATTCCGGATAATGACCCGACGGTACAAATCGTTCAGGTCGGAAGTAGCGAAACGTCCTCCGTCCAACGGTACCAACGGACGCAATTCCGGTGGAATTACAGCCAGCACCTTCACGATCATCCATTCGGGTTTATTCACCTCTTTGCTTTCACGGAAAGCTTCTACCACTTGCAGACGTTTCAGCGCTTCGTTTTTACGTTGCTGAGAAGTCTCGGTATTGGCTTTATGACGTAATTCGTAAGACAGATCGTCCAAATTCAGACGTTCCAACAACATCTGAATCGCTTCGGCACCCATCTTAGCGATAAATTTATTCGGATCGTCATCGTCCAGATGCTGATTGTCGGCAGGCAGAGCATCTGCGATGTCCAGGTATTCCTCTTCCGTGAGCATATCCAGCTCAGCGATTCCTTTTTCAGACATAATACCCGGTTGTACCACGATATAACGTTCGTAGTAAATGACAGCATCCAATTTCTTGGAAGGTAATCCTAACAGATATCCGATCTTGTTGGGGAGGGATTTGAAATACCAGATATGAGCCACCGGAACGACCAGCTGGATATGCCCCATCCGTTCACGGCGTACTTTTTTCTCCGTCACTTCCACACCACAACGGTCACAAACGATACCTTTATAACGGATACGTTTGTATTTACCGCAATGGCACTCGTAATCCTTTACCGGACCGAAAATCCGCTCACAGAACAGACCGTCGCGTTCAGGCTTATAAGTACGGTAGTTGATGGTCTCGGGCTTCAACACCTGTCCGCTGGAGTGTTCCAGAATTTCCTCAGGAGAGGCCAGTCCGATAGCAATTTTTGTAAAGCTCTTGGGCTTGTTGGTATTATTATCTTTTCTAAAAGCCATAATTTTTGAAGTTAAAGGCTAAAAGCTAAAGGCTAAAGGCTTATTACCTATAGCTTTTAGCTTATAGCTTTTTACTTTTAGCTTTTTTGCTTTTTATGATGAATGTTACTGACCGTTTTTTGAAGTATGTAGGTTATGGTACTCAGTCTGACCCGAATACGGGATTGAATCCCAGTACACCGGGACAGATGGAGTTTGCCCATGTATTGAAGGAAGAGATGGAAGCTATAGGTATCCAGGAGGTGGAACTGGATGAATACGGCTATGTGATGGGAGTTATACCTTCTACTGTGGAACGGGAAACGCCGGCTATCGGGTTTATCGCCCATATGGATACCAGCCCCGAAATGAGTGGCAGG
>ERZ780149.3772-NODE-3772-length-12332-cov-2.753360_pt1 | contig 12332 bp, 7 predicted proteins | sample MGYA00511367_ERZ780149 | MGnify/ENA primary metagenome ERZ780149 (study PRJEB29588, sample SAMEA2153852) | human gut metagenome | biome: human gut; feature: human-associated habitat; material: faeces | place: Denmark | collected 2008/2010 ...
TTGGAGACAAAGATAACAATTTATATATTTAACCCTCAGGGTTATTCATTGATCCGTAACATGGTTCTACAAATTTTATCGGGTCAGTTTGAGTAGGAAAATATATAAAGTACTATTTATATCGCTTCTTTACATACAAAGTAATACGTTTATATGCCGAAGCGATGTGTTCATTCACCGTACTTTCACTTATGGATAATAATTCTGCTATCTCTCTGTTTTTTAACTTATCCGACAGTACTAGCCTAAATACTTCTTTACATTTAGGAGGTAATGAATTTATAGCTTCCTGAATAAGCAACTCATATTCATTATCTTCCATAAGACTTTCAGGATCATTACTTTCAGGTATTAACTCCACTTCATATAAAGAAACATACGTTTTATCAGGAGAGTAATTTCGGCGAAGATAATGAAGTGCCTGATTTTTGGTAGATGTATATAAGTATTGCTCAATAGTTTTGATATGCCCTAAAGATTCCCTTTTCTTCCAAACAGTCGTAAATACATCCAGCACAGCCTCCTCAGCCGGTTCCTTTGCTTGTAAATAGTAATAAGCCACATGATACAATCTTTGCGAATATTGTTCAAACAATTGCCGCAAAGCATTTTCATCACCGGTGATGATCTTATTTAGTAAACCTTCCGGATTCATTTCATTTTACATATTTTAGATAGACTTTAGGGTTTAAATATACATTGCTCCCGTATACGCTTGGCAAATGTAGGAATATATAAAAAATAATCAAGTATAAACCCGTAGTTTTTATTTGTTGCTGTCATCTATATATAAAAACAGCACAATGAAAGAAGATTATAACATAAAAGACCCTAAGGTTGATGATTTAATTAATCGTCTTCGCTTCAAACTACCGGAGTATGACACTATTTCGAACTACAAACGACTACAAGAACGGATTAACACTCCGGTAATATCGTTAAGTAAGAATATCTCTCCGGCATGGAAGTGGTTTTCCATTGCTGCCTCTTTTGCTCTTTTGGTTGTTTCAGCCTTTCACTTTATTGACTTAAGCCGTCCGGAATTAGTATGGTATGAAGTCGCAGCAGTTCCGGATGCAAAAACAAAGATTGTACTTCCGGATAGCAGTACTGTATGGCTTAATGCCAATGCCCGCCTTGTTTACCCCCGTTCTTTTGAGGATGTAAACAGGAAAGTCAGTATTTCGGGAGAAGCTTTTTTCCAAGTTCGCAAAGACAAGAATCATCCCTTTATTGTAGATATTGGGAAATTGCAGATCGAAGTATTGGGAACCTCTTTTAATGTAATGACAGATACATACAATGATGAAATAAGAATATCCTTACTTGAAGGAAAAGTGGCTTTATATGAAAAAGGGCAATCTTCTAAATCTGCCAAAATTCTTATGCCCAACCAAGAAGCTAAATATTCACCGTCAAATGGTGAAATTATGATTTCTCCTATCCGCATGGACAATGTCATGTCATGGATTACAGGGAAATTTAGCTTTGAGGATAACACTTTGGCTGAAATCGGAGAAGAATTAGAGCGGGCATTTCACGTTAAGATACATATTGAAAACGAGGCTATACGCAAAAAGAGTTTTAATGCAACGTTTGAAGATAAAGAAACTCTGGACGAAATACTCTCTATTCTCCAGATTTCAGCAAAATATAAAATGGAGAAAAAACGCGGAGAAATCTATATTTATTAATTGTAAAACCCTATAAAATAATACTATGAACAGCTCTTGAACCCTAAAAAACATTTGGGAATGCGCCAACATCCCCAAACGTAATCGTTAACCGGCAGCCCACTACAACTGCCAAGTATCAAATATTTAATATACAAAAATATGAATAATAAATTATTTATTAGCCATAAAAACACCCATTTAAGATTCTATAACTTTATTCTTTCTACCAAGAAAAGTTATTCCGTATTCTTAATAAGTTGCATCTGCTTTTTCTTTTCAACTAATCCGCTGATAGCACAATCTGTCTCGTTGAATTTCAACAACGCGTCATACGAACAGATCTTTAATACGATTGAGCAAAAAACCGGATATAAATTTGTTTATAACACACAAGAAATCAACAAACACAGTTTACGCTCTATCACTATAAAAGACAAAAACATCGAAACTGTATTAAATGAACTCTTTAAAAATACAGATATATCTTATCGTATATCCAATAAACATATCGCTCTGTTCAAACAAGTAACCAGAAAAATAACGGGGACGGTAACTGATCAGACTGGCGAACCTATTATCGGAGCAAATGTTCTTGTGAAAGGAGCCAAAACCGGAGTCATTACTGATTTCGAGGGTAAATTTACGATGTCGGTAACCGACAATAGCATACTAATCATATCATACTTGGGGTATGTTACTCAAAACGTCTCAGTAAAAGGTCAGACACATTTTAAAATCACATTGAAAGAAGACACACAAAGTCTGGATGAGGTAGTTGTGGTAGGTTATGGCGTTCAAAAGAAACGCGACCTTACCGGAGCCATATCCTCAGTAAAAATGTCTGACACTCCTATAGGTACATTCTCCACAACTGCTCATGCATTAGCAGGTAAAGCAGCCGGTTTACAGGTAACTCAAAGCAGTGCCCAAGTGGGTGGTGGAGCCAAGTTCCGCATTCGTGGTGAAACTTCAATCAATGCCGGAAACGATCCCCTGTTCATCATTGACGGTTTTCCGGTTTCTGCCTCTTCAACACTCGACTCGGAGAAGAATTTTTATAAAACAGGTACAGTTGACAACATATTATCGTCTATCAACCCCAATGACATAGAGTCGATTGAAGTATTGAAAGACGCCAGTGCAACAGCTATCTACGGCTCACGTGCAGGACATGGCGTTATTATCATTACTACTAAAAGAGGTAAAACCGGAAAAGCCAAAGTAACCTATTCCGGCAATCTCTCTGTGCAAACCATTAAGAACAACTATAAAATGTTGAATGGGAAACAATACAGAATACATAGAAATATGTACCTTTATGAAAAATGGTTGAAAGAGACCGGACAAGGCATATATGCCGATTATATAACCGACACTTCTTCGAAAACTTATACTCCCAGATATACAGATGAAGAAATTGCAACCGCCCAAACCACAGACTGGCTGGACGAGGTAACCCGTACCGGAATGCAGCAATCTCACAATGTTTCATGGACAGGCGGTTCTGAGAAAACACAATATGCAGCCTCTCTAAACTATTTTACACAAAAAGGGGTGGTAAAAAACAATGCAATGGACCGGTTCACAATGAAAGTCAATCTGGATCAGGAACTATCAAAATATATCAAAACAGGTTTCTCCCTTCATTTAAGTCGCAACCAATATGACAACTCATCATTGGGAGACAATGATTTTGAAAACGCAGGTATTATTTCGTCAGCTTTGCGCTTCAACCCCAGTGTCCCCGTCCGTGATGAAAATGGCGATTATTCAATCTTCCCGGATATGGCACAATACCCCAATCCGATATCGCTGCTCGAAGTTACTGATAAAACAACAAGCGACAGAGTTCTGGTTAATGGCTATTTACAAGCAGAGCCAATAAAAGGGTTGACTTTAAAAGCTAACCTGGGAGTTGACCGCAGATATGATAAAAACAAAAGCTATGTGCCTAACACTACCGTAGCCGGAGCTGCAAAAGGGGGGATAGCCAACATCCTTCAACGTGATAATATAGATTATCTCATGGAACTGACGGCAAACTATACTAAAGATTTCGGGAATCATAGCCTGACAGCGCTAGTCGGTTATTCTTATCAACAGTTTAATCAAGAAAGCGTATATGCCGGCAACGAAGACTTCTCTACAGATGGATTTCTTTACAACAATCTGCAGGCCGGAGCCGGAACTAAGCCTTATGTAAACTCCTCAGCCAGGAAAAGTGCTTTAGGCTCATACTTTGCCAGAGCAAACTATTCTTATTTAGGAAAGTATCTGCTGACAGTTACCGTTCGTGCCGATGGTGAATCAAACTTCCACCCGGACTACCGTTGGGGATATTTCCCTTCAGTGTCTGCCGGCTGGAGGTTCAGTGATGAAGAATTCATGAAACCTTTGTCAAGCATTCTTTCTAATGGCAAATTGAGAGCCAGTTACGGACAAACCGGTAATTCAAACATAGGTAACTATATGACCGACTCTTACGGAGTAGTTTCCGGCTGGGTATTCGGCAATGACGGTTATATGGGTACTGCAATAACCAAAAGAGGAAACAAAAAGTTAACTTGGGAAACTACAAGTGAATTCAACATCGGTCTGGATCTGGGTTTCTTTGATAACCGGATTTCACTATCCATGGAATATTACAACCGAATTATTTCTGATTTGTTGGTAAGTAATAAAAGTCTGCCCGCCTATAATGAAATTAATACCATAGCAGCCAACATCGGTAAAACCCAGGGACGCGGGTTTGAGCTAACACTGAGTACCGTAAATATCATGAATAAAGACTGGACATGGAGTACTGATTTTACGTTCTATACTTTTAAAGACAACTGGTATGAACGAGATCCTAATTGGAAGCCAGCCGCATACGAATCAAAAAAAGATCCGATCCGTTCTTACTACTCATATGTATCTGATGGCTTGTTACAAGTAGGTGAAAAAGCACCGGCATGGCAACCCACTTTAGTACCCGGCCAAATTAAACTGAAGAATCTATACGATACGGGAACCTCACCTAATGTATTAGATCAATATGATAAAGTCAATCTTGGATCGCAAGATCCTAAATGCACTTTAGGTCTTAACAATACGCTTAGATACAAAAACCTCGACTTTAATATTTACTTCTATGGCGAAATTGGCCGCTTACGCGGAGCCAGCTATTATGATGCCTGGATAGTAGGTCTTGGAAACAGTCTGACAAATGTATCACAACAATCATTGCACTCATACACCAATGCAAATCAAAATACAACGGTTCCGAACCTCATTGAGAGTGCATACGATTTCGGAGACTATTATCACAAAAAGATTAATTACCTGAGATGTAGAAACATCACCCTCGGATATACGATTCCTGTTTCCAAATCAATAGCTAACAGCGTACGTATCTCTGCAAACGTCAGCAATCCGTTTGTATTTACAAACTGGAACGGCGTTGATCCCGAAACTGACACAGGAAATTTCTCTTATCCAAACGTAACTTCTTTTAGTTTCGGTATAGATATTTCATTCTAATAACTGAAAAAACATGAAAATGAAAAAATTAAATATATATATCATTGGACTTTTGACTCTCATGTTGTGTGGGATACAAAGTTGTGCGTTAGAATCAGAGGTATTCGATGAGATCACCCCCTCGATATACCCCCAAACAGAACGTGATGTCCGCGACCTGGTTACGGGAAATGCTTATTCTCCATTCCAGAATTACGATTACGGAGGTTTGTATAATGTAGCTAATGGAGTTATGCTTATTTCGGACATGGCTACCGAATGGTTTCTGCTCATGGGGCGGATGGATTTGGGAACCTCTGGAATTTGCTCGTTGGACCCCCAGTGACGAAGATCGCATTGCTTATCCTTGGACAAACTACCTGAAAGGGATAAGTAAAATGACACTTACCATCGACCGAATAACAAACGTAAACATGAATAAAGACCTTTTGAACCAATATATAGCAGAGTTACGTTGTGCCCGCGGTTTTCTAGCCTTTTTATTATACGACCTGTACGGTCCTATTATTGTAGCCGATCTAGAGACGCTCAAGAATGCAGAAGATGAAATAATCCTTCCACGTTTAAGTGAAGAGGAAACACACAATTTCATCGTCACCGAGCTGACCGAAGCTGCAAAAGTTTTACCATATAGTTACGATAAAAGTAGTTCGGATTACGGAAGATTTACAAAAGGGTTATGCCACATGGTATTACTTAAATTCTATATGCAAACGAAACAGTGGGATAAAGCTATCACCGAAGCTCGTGAATTGCAGAAGCCCGAATATAAATACGCATTGGTGACAGACAAAGGGGCCGAGAGGTCAGCTTATGCCAATATCTTTACATACGCCAATGAAAAGAACTCGGAAACAATCTGGTCTGTAAACTGTCTTACAGGTTATCAGGTTCATTTATGGTATCCCCATGTTATGCCAAGTAACCTCAAGGCATCCGATGCCGGAAGATTTGATGGTGGCTGGGGAGGTTATAAAATGACATGGAAATTCTTTAAAACATACGAAGATGGAGATGAGCGTAAACAAACTATCATCTCCGAGTATGATACATGGGAAGGTACTACCCTTAACGAAACCAACAAGGGAGTGGGAAGTAACTCCTTACAGGACGGTGTCATTCCATTAAAATATAAAATAGAAAGTAATAATGCAGGAAATCAGTGTCAGACAGATTGGATTGTATACCGCTATGCCGATGTGTTGACTCTATTGGCAGAAGCCATTGTCAGAGAAGGAAATACAGTTACAACAGAAGCCATTAATTTACTGAATCAAGTCAGAACACGTGCCGGTTTAATTGCATATACAGCTTCTTCTTTCAGCAGTGCTCGTGATTTCCTTGATAAATTATTGATAGAACGTGCACACGAGTTTTATTTCGAAGGGTGCCGCCGTCAGGATCTTATCCGCGATGGTTCTTATGTAGCAACCATGAAACAAAAATGTACCGATTACGGACAAGTGTCTATTGTAAACGAAAACTATCATCGTTTCCCAATACCGGAATCAGCTATTATTGCGGGACAAGGGATTATTAAACAGAATCCGGGATATTAGTCATCACATATTTTTAAATTAAAAGAGGAGGTAGTACATCAACACTACTTCAAAGTGGATATTTTGATGTACACTCCTCAGCTAATCATCTACCATGAAATATATTGTTCTTTTTCAGCATCTCCAGTTGAAGAACATAGGGCTAGTCTTACTATGCTCCTTTATGTTTTCCAACCTGCTATACTCCCAATCGACGAGAGAAGTCATCAACTTCGATCACGGCTGGCTATTCAACAGATACGGTCTACAGCCTGAAGGTAAACGAATAGATGAGCCTTTTGGGAATGGCAGTCCGGATTCTCCATCTCCTAAAGAGTTAGCCTTTAATGACAAAGACTGGAGGAAATTGGATGTCCCTCACGACTGGGGCATTGAAGGACCTTTCAGGGAAAATCTGGATGGCTATACAGGTAAGCTACCTTGGCGGGGAATCGGATGGTATCGTAAACGCTTCAACATCAAAAATATAGATAAAGATAAAATGCTTTTTCTTGATTTTGATGGCGTGATGGCCAATGCGGAGGTATATCTTAACGGAAAGAAGATAGGAGAACGTCCCTATGGCTACATTTCCTTCAGGGTAAATCTTACGCCCTATATTCGCTTTGATTCGGAAAATATCATTGCAGTCAGAGTGGATACGGAGAAACTGGGTTCTCGTTGGTATCCCGGAGCAGGTATTTACCGGCATGTCAGATTGGTCAAAACCAACAAGCTTCATATTCCCCAATGGGGTGTGTTTATTTCTACGCCCGAAATCAATAGCCAATATGCCACCGCATCCGTGATGGTTCAGTTGGCTAATGGAAAGAAAAAAACGGCTAGAAGCAGTTACACAATTGAAATATTCAAATTAGATAAAGCAAACATTCCCCGAGAAAGAGTTGCAGTGGGAGCTAAAGAGAATATCAAAATTGCAGCAAACGCCATCGACAGTAGCTTAGTATCTCTGAAAGTGGAGAAACCACAATTATGGGATTTGGAAAATACGAACCTCTATCTAGCCAAGGTATCAGTATATGATAGAAAGACGTTGACAGATGTATACGATGTGCCGTTCGGTTTCCGGACTTTGAAATTCACACATAACAATGGATTCCTGTTAAATGGGAAAAGAGTTCAATTGAAGGGAGTATGTATGCATCATGATTTAGGTGCATTAGGTACAGCAATCAACAAGAGTGCCATAGAACGCCAAATCAACATATTGAAGAGTTTTGGCACTAATGCTATACGTACCTCTCACAACCCACCCGCACCCGAGTTGTTAGAACTTGCTGACAAAATGGGAATACTTATTCTCGATGAAGTATTTGACTGTTGGGCTAGTGGTAAAAACGAAAATGACTACGCTGTTCATTATTCCGAATGGCATAAAAAGGACATTGAAGCACTTGTTTGCAGAGACAGAAATCATCCTTCCGTCATTATGTGGAGTTTGGGAAATGAAGTAGAAGAACAGTATCATCCCGAAAAAGGAGTAGTAGCATATCTCAGGGATATTGTGCGGCTTTACGACTCAACTCGCCCCGTCACTTTCGGTGCCTCATATCCCAGTAAAAGTGCTATCAATGGTACAGAACTCCAAGTAGATGTCCATGGCATGAACTATCCTTCGGGGGTTTATGGCGGTCCTGATTTTTATGAAACATTTCTCAACTATCCGGGGCATGAACACTTATCAGGCTTTGCCAGTGAATCCAGTTCAACAATAAGTTCACGCGGAGTTTATTTTCCAAAAGGTTATCAAGTTACTTCATATGACTTGAAAGCCCCTGGTTGGGCATCTCTTGCCGATGCCGAATTTACTGCATTAGACAAATATCCGGCTATTTGTGGTGAATTTGTCTGGACGGGATTTGACTATCTAGGCGAACCGACTCCTTTCAATAGCGATATGAGCGTCTTACTCAACCATGCCGCGCTCAGTGAAGAAGAACTGGTTAAAGCAAAAGAGGAACTAAAGAGAATAGAAAAAGAGCGTCCTTCCTCTCGTAGCAGCTATTTTGGTATTGTCGATCTAGCGGGTTTTCCAAAAGATCGTTATTACTTGTATAAAGCACATTGGATGCCCGATGAGCCTATGGCACATATTCTCCCCCATTGGAATTTTCCGGATAGGATAGGTAAAATAACTCCTGTGTTTGTGTATTCTTCGGGTGATGAAGTTGAACTCTTTCTGAATGGTGAATCTTTGGGTAGGAAAAAGAAAGAACAGTATCAATATAGATTCAAATGGGAGAATGTTATATACACTCCCGGAGAATTAAAGGCCATTGCCTACAAAAATGGCAAACTCTGGGCAACAGAAAGCGTAAGAACCACAGGAGAACCGGCTTTGTTACAAGTCTCCGCCTATAAAGACAAGATAAAAGTAGCTGACAATGAACTGGCTTTTATCACAGTCTCCATCCGTGACAAAACAGGAAGTGTTGTACCAACGGCCAATCATAAGATTAAATGCAAATTAGAAGGTGAAGGTAAGATTGTAGCAACGGATAATGGTGATCCAACTTCACTCATCTCTTTTTCAGCGACAGAGCGCGAAACTTTTAACGGATTCATGTTAGTTGTTATAAAGGCTCATCAAGGAGCAAAAGGAAAACTACGTCTAATTGTGGAATCCGAGAATTTGAAAAGTGCCTCTGTGGATATTAACCTATTATAAATCATTCTTATTTGAACATCATGACAACAAAATTATTAAATATAAAAACAAGACTTTTCAGATCATTGACCAATTTGGGTATGATGATTATTTTATTTTCTTGCAGTTCGTCATCTATCGGAGAAGAACCGATAAACCCTCCTGCTCCTCCTGCTTCATCCGTAGAAAAGAGTGAGTATTATGTTTCCACAACCGGTAATGATGAGAATCCCGGAACACTTACATCACCCTGGCGTACCATTCAAAAAGCTGTCACCACAGTTACCCCGGGATGTGTAGTAAATATTATGGGGGGAACATACTATGAAGAAATAAAAGTAACTGTATCCGGAACTACTGACAAATACATCGTAATCAAAAATTATAATGACGAGGAAGTTATTATAAGCGGCGACAATAAACCCAGAGAACTAATGAATCTCAATGGCGTGAGTTATATAAAGGTAAAAGGGTTAACCTTCGCCGATTGCTTGGGATCATATTCTGTGGGAATAAAAATATCCACTACATCCGACGAGGCTTCTCATCATATTGAGATAGAATCGAATACAATCAGAAACTTATATGCAAATGCCACCGCAACAGTTTATCCGCCGAATGTATATGCCGGAGGAATAACAGTAGCCGGCTATCTGGACTCAAAAGCCATTCACGACATTATAATAAGAGAAAACACAGTAAAAGACTGTCGGACAGGTTGGACAGAAGCCATTTCAGTAACAGGAAACGTAGATGGTTTTCTGATTACTAAGAACGTAGTGACTAATACAGGAAACATCGGTATAGATGCGTCAGGGCATTGGGGTATTTCGAAAAATCCTGCCACTGATTTCGCCAGAAACGGAGTCATCTCTGAGAATCATGTTTCATACTGCAAAAGTCCTGTTGAGGGAGGTGCAGGTATTTATTTGGATGGAAGTTCAAATATCCTTGTTGAGAAAAACATTTCGCACAACAATGTTTATGGTATTACCGTAGGGTGTGAAAGGGCAAACAATTTTGTAACTAATAATATAATCAGAAATAACATCTGTTATCACAATGAAGGGTTTGGAATCGGACTAATGGGCTGGTCCCCTGAAGGCAGAATCATAAAAAACTGCCAAGTTGTTAATAACACAACCTTTGGAAATGCGAAAGACAGATTGGGAGAAATAGCCATATACAGCACGGAAAATACTACGATTAAAAACAATATATTTTATTCAACTCACGCAAACTCAAATCTATTATATGTAGATGATAGTCACCTCAATCTCGATATGAATTTTAATCATTATTATTCCAGTTCTCCCGATGTTAAGTTTTACTGGAAGGGTAGCATATTTTCAACTTTCGAACAATATAAACAGAACACAGGCTGTGATTTAGCTTCGGCTTTCAGTAATCCTTTATTCATTGATACAGAAGTATTCGATTTTCAGTTACAATCCACATCTCCGTGTATAGATACAGGTGATCCCGCCTATACACCCGCAGAGAATGAACTGGACTTTAATCATAACCCTAGGAAAGTTGGAGCTTGTATTGATAAAGGCGCTTATGAAAAGCAATAATAAAAAAGCGGTTTACTAATATCGAACCTCATACAACAAATCCTCCCCGAAAGTTTTCAATACCAACCTTCGAGGAGGATTTTATTTCATTCTTTTATTCCCATTCTATGGTCGCATTGGGTTTAGGCGACATATCATAGCAAACACGATTCACATTCTTCACTTCTTTCAGAATACGGTCCGTGATTTTCATCAGAACAGGCCAGTCAATCGGTTCAATAGTAGCAGTCATGGCGTCTACTGTATTGACAGCGCGAATGATAACCGGCCAATCGAAAGAACGGGCATTATCACGTACACCAACAGATTTGAAATCGGGCACTACCGTGAAATATTGCCATACTTTTTTATCCAATCCGGCAATCTGGAATTCCTCACGCAGGATAGCGTCGGATTCACGCACGGCTTCCAGACGGTCACGTGTAATAGCACCCAGGCAGCGTACACCCAAACCGGGACCGGGGAAAGGCTGACGGTAAACCATTTCATAAGGTAATCCCAGCTCCAGACCACAGGCACGAACTTCATCCTTGAACAGTTGACGCAAAGGCTCTACAAGTTGGAATTTGAGATCTTCGGGCAACCCACCTACGTTATGATGAGATTTCACCATTTTAGCCGTCTTCGTTCCACTTTCCACAATATCCGGATAAATAGTACCCTGGCCTAAGAAGTCGATACCGTCCAACTTGCGTGCTTCTTCTTCAAATACACGGATAAACTCGCTACCGATAATCTTACGTTTTTGTTCCGGATCTTCCACACCTGCCAGTTTATCCAGAAAACGGTCGGTCACATCAAGATAAATAAGGTTTGCCTTCAACTGGTTGCTGAATACTTCAACGACATCCTCAGACTCCCCTTTACGCATCAAACCATGATTCACATGTACACACACCAGATTATCACCGATTGCTTTCAGAAGCAAAGCAGCAACAACAGAACTATCAACTCCGCCGGACAGAGCCAATAATACCTTCTTATCGCCTACTTGACGTTTGATTAATTCTATCTGATCATTGACGAAATTCGTCATATTCCAGTTAGCTTCAGCTTTGCAAGTATCGAAAACGAAAGCCTTCACAGCATTCTTAATAGCTTCAATATCATCTGTGAATTCAGCTAGCTTCACTTCGCAAGCCGCTTTGTCATGGCCGGCAGCCATAACGGGAATCCCCATTGCATAGATAGCCGGATTTACATCAATAGCCACACCATCAATGACATTGTTCGGGCCGCCATTGATAATAATACCCTTCACGTTAGGTAATGCTTTCAATTCTTCCACTGTGATGTCGTGAGGATAAATCTCACTGTAAACTCCTAATGCACGGATGGCGCGAGCCAATAC
>ERZ780149.3779-NODE-3779-length-12305-cov-2.775592_pt1 | contig 12305 bp, 7 predicted proteins | sample MGYA00511367_ERZ780149 | MGnify/ENA primary metagenome ERZ780149 (study PRJEB29588, sample SAMEA2153852) | human gut metagenome | biome: human gut; feature: human-associated habitat; material: faeces | place: Denmark | collected 2008/2010 ...
TAAACACATTTTTTGAATAAAGGCAAATTTATGGAATGGAAAACCAAGCTGGCGGAAAAATCGAAACCGCTGACCGACTTTTTGTTTTTTCTGGCCAAACGGGCGCAAAACGACATGATCTTCCGGGTGGCTTCGTCGCTTGCCTACACTTCGCTGATCGCGCTGGTGCCGCTGTTTGCCATCGGGCTGGCGATTTTTTCCGCCTTTCCGGTTTTTGAGGCCGTCCGCAGCCAGGTGGAAGAGTTTATCTTTCAAAACCTGACGCCGGAATTTGAACAGGAGGTAAGCAGCTATTTTGCCGCCATTGTCAAAAACGCCGGCCAGCTGACCACCATCGGCGTCGTCGGTATCGCCGTCACCTCCATTTTGCTGCTGTCGACGATCGAAAACAGTTTCAACTTTATTTTCAAGGTAACCCAGCCGCGGCACATTACCACCAAAATTACCCTTTACTGGACGGTGATCACGCTGGGCCCGCTTTTGCTCGGCACCGCCTTTTCGATGCGGGGGTATCTCTACACCCTGCAAAAATTCATGGCCGCCGACGGCGAAACCGGACGTTTCTTTTTCAGCTGCATGATTCCGCCGCTGATGACCATTTTGAGCCTGATGCTGGTCTATGTGCTGGTTCCCAACAAAAAGGTGCGGCTTGACAGCGCCCTGGCCGGCGCGGCGGTGGCGGTGGTTCTGTTCTGGTTCCTGCGGCAGGGTTTTGCGCTGGCGGTTTTAAACAACGCCACCTATAAAACGCTTTACGGCGCCATGGCGGTAATCCCGGTCTTTCTGATCTGGATGTACCTGTCCTGGGCGGTGGTCATTTTCGGCGCGGTGGTAACCGCGGCTTTGGACGAGTTTCGTCAGTTCAACGGCAGGGAAATAAAAAAGGCAATCGTTGCCGGCAAATTCGGCATATTTCACGGACAAACCCGCCGCCGTTTTTTCCGACCGTTTAAACGGCAAAACCCCGCCAAACGCGGGGTTTTTGTTTTGGTTGTTTCGTTTAAGGTCACTCCGTTTGCAGCCTTTCCAGAATTTCGCCGTATTCCTCATACTTGCCGAAATAATTCCGGATCAGGTAAAGGTCGTTGCTGTCCAGCAGCACTTCCTCCACCTCTCTGTCCAGCCAGTTGACGGCAAGATAAGCGGCGGCAAATTTGCGATCGCCGGAACGGATGATGAAAACGTCCACCCGGTTGCAGAATTTGACTTTCGGGTAACGTTTGAAGTGGCGGCGGAAAATGCCGACATCGTTCAGCTTCAGCAGTTCCTGCTGTGCGGCGACGGGAAATTCGGCCACTTCCAGACTGTCAATGATCTTGACGTTGCCGGTATGGACAATCTCCATGATCTCCCACTTCTTCGGTTCCGGCGGCATAAAAGCGACATAGGCCTCAAGCAGCGGCTCGGAATTTAAACGAATCACCGATTTTTTCTCAACAGCGGTCAAGGTGTTGTTTTTCAACGCTTCGACCAAGGCAGCCTTAGCGGCGGCGATATTACCCGACCGGTAAAGCTTTTTAATGCTTTGATAACTCATGAAACAAAATTTTTGAAATTATTTATAAATAATTGATAGCATGGTTTTACGATAGCATCAATTTTTGTCCAATTCAAGTAAAAAAACAGATTAATTTCCGGCAATTTTCCGGCCTTTTCCGCCGGTTTCCGAACAAAAGACGAAGGCTGCTGCCAACCTTCTGTTTAAACGAAAAAATTCCCGGAAACACAAACGGTTTCGGGGAATTTCTTCAATTGTCGGAAGTCTTATTTCTGACGATACTTTTCTTCCAGTTCCGTCACCCAGCGCTCAAACGCCAGCAGCTCGCTTTTCTTCTTGCCGGCAAGACCGAAGCGGTCGTAAAGCTTTTTAACCTGCATATAGACCACTACCGTCATTCCGTACCTGCTGATGTTGTCATAAGCGCCCATGTAAATGTCGTGGATCTCCTTGCTGACCCAGTCGCCTTTGAAAGAAACCTGGATCAGAATGATGTTCGGGATCTGATTGGCCAAAACATCGGCAATATAGCGGAAACAGAGTTGCTTGACCACCATCGGATTTTCCAGCTCAAAAGCCATGTTGCCTTCCGAATCAAAAAAGCCGTTGATAAGAAGAGCCTGTTCATGGGCAATTTTGTCATCCGCAGAAAAATCGGTGGACAAAGCGCGCGGGAGCAGATCCTCGGGAAAACGGCGATCGGCGGCCGGCAGCATCAGTTCCAGACAGTCGTCCTGCTTATTGCGCAAATGGTGAATCGTCTGCAGCTGAAAAAGCTTGTCCTCTTCAACCCGGCGAATTTCCGCCGTATGCTCCCCCACTCTCTTATACAATCCTTCGTAATTGAGGTCGAGAATAAAAGGAACGGCATACTTCTGGAATTTTTTGCGTTCGGCCATATACTGGGCGGCGTGTTTCTTAACCTGTTCCAGCATTCGGCTGGGACGATGCCCGCCTTCTTTCAGCTTTTGCAGACGACGGTTAACCAAAGTTATGACATGTTCCGGCGAAACGGATTTTTCATCCAGACGGTGAGCCAGCTCGTAAGCGTAGGTTTCCGGGTCGATGCGCCAATCCTGAATCGCCCGTACCATTTTGCGGTACCAGCGGTCATAAAGTTTTGATTCCAGTTCGGCGAACTTTACCAGATTCTGTTTGACGTCAACAATGTCAAAACCCAGTTCCAACAGCCGAATTGCCGCCGAACGACAGGCAGAAGGGAGAGTTCTCAGGTCTTTTCCGACTTCTTTTGCTAATTTCATAAGCGTTATAATTATATTAAGTGAACAAATAATTTGATATCCAACTTATTATTAAAACATTTCCGCGTTTTTTTGTCAAACAAAAAGCCGGCCGGTCAACTGTTTTCGTTCGTTTTTTGCCGCACTCCGTCAATTCTTCGGAAAATTTCGCCGACACAACCGACAAAAACTCTTTCCGCAACATTTCGGAACGACAGTCTTTTTCGGAAGGCGTATCACACATATATCACGTTCATAAAAAACGCTTTTGCTTCCGGTTGCGGATTACCTTTACCGCAGCGGCAAAGGCGTTTTTTATCCGCCGAAAACAACAAAAGGAAAGAAAAAAGAGGGAAAATGCGGAGAGAAAGGAAAAAAATGCGGGAAGAAAAAAGGGAAAAAGACAAAGGGCGGGGAAAAGAAGGACAGAAAACGGACAAAGAGCAAAATGGAAAAACATAAGTTCTCCCCAACCACAAGCCAGGCGCCGGGTTTTCGGGATACAAAAAACGCCCGGTCGGAAAGACGGCGGCGTTTTGGCTTAAAAGCAGAGCGGCCATATCTTGCCGTCACCGGTTTACGGCTTTAATTTATGAAAAATGAGCAAACCGAAAAAGAGCAAAATGAAAAAAACATAAGTTCTCCCCAACCACAAGCCAGGCGCCGGGTTTTCTTGTTTGCAAAAAAAGAACGTTTCCGAAGAAACGTTCTTTAATCAGCGGTATGCTTATTTTAATAATAAGCACGGGGATAATCTATCCCGTACGCACCAAGCAACGCTTGGAAATAGAAAATCCGGCGGCATTTGCGTCCGACTTCTCTTGAACGGATTTCCGGATCTTCCAGCGAGCGCGACCATTCCAGACGGCGATACTCCTGTTCCAGGTGACGTACCATTTTGCTGGAAATGACCTTCACCAAATCGCGAAAACGATCAAGCGCGCGAAAGCTTCCATCGTTGATGTCGAGCATGAGGCGAACGGCATCCAACGGCACGAATTCCTGATCCCAGACGCATATCCAGAACGACCAGGAAATGCTGTCGGCGGCACTCTCCTTTTCCCGGAGGAAGTTGAAACTGAAATCGTTCAACTCCTTGTCGGGATAGCGCAGTCCTTCAACCAGCAACGCACCGGTTACGGCTGCCAGAACCTGATTTTCGATATCGTAGTTGTTAGTTACGAAATAACGAAAATCACGCTTTTGCTCCTCGGAAAGAACAGTGTCTTCCAAAACGCGTTCTTTTACATACCGTTCGCGTTTCCGACGCACCTCTTCCCACAGAGAATGGATCTTCTTTCGATACTCTTCGACCGAAAGTTCTTCCTTGGGAGTTTCGGACAAAACGAGGTTTTCCTGTTCGAAATCCTCTTTTTCCCGCAGGAGTTTTGCCTTTTCCTCCTTGGCCAGTTTCCTTTTGGCATCGCGACGGGCCGCTTCTTCGGGATGTTGTTTACGCCATTCGGCACGGAGAAATTCTTGTTCCTCCAAAGAAAGTTTTCTTTTGTTATTTACCATAAGCTGTTTTTTAGGGCAGAAAAAAGAATTTCCTCTGAAATTTGTTTTTAACTGCCGGTAAGACTTTTTGTTAATTCCACTCAAGGTTATGTTCTTTGGCAAAAGCCCTCGCTTTTCTCATCACTTCCTGATTTTTGGAAGCGGCACCGCTGACGTTATAGATAAACGCCTGATAAGCCGGACGGGTGACAGAGTTGACACGGGGACGTCTTTGCGAGAGGACGGTAACGACATCGCGCTGCACTTCCACTTTGCGGTAACGACCGTTTCTGATCTGTTCGGTAACTCCGTTGACAAGTTCAACAAGTTCTTTTTCATCGGCAGCCTTGAGCTGAACCTTCAAACTTTCTTCTTTCATTTTTGAAATTTTAATTATGAAACATAAAAATTGACTGTTCTTTTAATATAGACAAAAAAAATGACTTTGACAAGCACTATTTTCTTTTTTCCCGTTCAAAAATATACTTTTCCCGTTTTTTTCCGGACATTCTTTCATAAACGAATTTTAAACAAAAAAAACTCCCACACCGGGGAGACAAGGTTTGTTTATAAAGCCGTATCAAAAAAAGGATCCTTTTTTTGTCACGGGAAATATTGTATCAGAAAATTTATCAAAAGTCATCTAAATAGTTATTTTTGAACAAATTTTGCAATATCAACGTTTACTTATAATAACCCTTTATTTTAGCTCAAAAAAAGGATCGATAAAAAGAAGCGTTTTTGAGAATAACGGCACAAACCTGATCAATAACTATTATAGAGGACAAAAGATGACGACAAACAAGACTATCGGACTTTTTTTGCTGGCAACGACGTTTTTGAGTACGCCGGCGGGAGCTCAGGACATCACGGAATGGACGGAAGAGATAGAGAACGGCCGCGGGGAGACCATTGACAACATCAAGATAAACGTAGACGGAGAATATTCCCTGATTTACAACCGGGGACAAATCGGCAATATCGAAAGCACGTTTACGAACAACTATGAAGTCATTAGAAACTATGGCGAGATAGGCACCGTTCGTTCGGTTTTCAAAAACAATGAAGGAAGCGTTCAAAACTATGGTTTGATAGAACAAGTTGCCGGCAGTGTTTTCGAGAACAACATCAACAGCTATGGCGGCGGAGCGATCGCTTCGACAGGCGGCGGTTATATCGGCAAGATTGTTGACAGTACGTTTACCGGCAACACCGTTTATGAACTGGGTCCGATGGAAATAGACGAACAGGAAAGGTATGACGTCGGTCGAGGCGGCGCGCTTTATCTTAAGCAAGCGGAAAATCATGCCGATATGCCGAGGTATTATGATGAAATGGGCGGCGGGATTGATGTTCCCGGTCTTGATGTTTCCGTAACCCATATTGTCAACAGCACTTTCAAGGGTAATCACGCGGCAGCCGGCGGAGCAATTTTCTCCAGCCAGTGGCTTGACATTGAGAACAGCGTGTTTGACGACAACTATAATCAGACACAGGACGAATACGGTGCCGGCGGCGCAATTTTCTCCAGCCAGTGGCTTGATATTGAGGGCAGCGTGTTTGACGGCAACTATAATCAGACACGGGACGAATACGGTGCCGGCGGCGCAATCGCTTTCTGGACGGAAGAAACGCAGGTAGCACCTACTGAAGTATTGCCGGAACCGGAAGAACCGTTTTATGCCGGAGAACACAACATCAGCAACAGCCGGTTTGAGAACAACCGCTCAAGCGGCTTCGGCGGCGCGATTGCCGGCATGGTTAACGAGTATACCAACCAGACTTACGGTATTAATGTTAAAGGCAGTACCTTTATCAACAACAGTGCCAAAGACGGCGGTGCAATCTATATGATGTCCGGCATGTCCGAAAACGATCGATGGAACGTGGAAGATGCCGTTTGGAACATGCCGGAAGTCAACAAAGTGACGATAAAATACGGCGATCAGGAAAAAACATTTTTCTATCTGAAAAATAACCAGGAAGAGCGCTACAATATATACAACATGACGGCGGCCGAGTTTGACCAATATGTCAGGGAAGGCGGCAAATTTTACGTACATAACATAGTCGCAACTGCCGTCGACGCCAAAACCTATCAGGATGCGCTGGATTATTATCAGGGAGAGATCCAACCAGGTTATGGGATCAGCGATTTTGAACAATATAAAGACGCCTTATATCAGGCCGACATCGAGCATATGCTGGCTCCGTCCTTAAAAGTCGTCAACTCCAGCTTTATCAACAACAAAGCTTCGGGCAAAGGCGGCGCCATCTATGGCAGCGACGTCAGGATTGTTGCCGATAACGGCGAAAGCCGTTTTTCCGGCAACACCGCCGGCGGCAAGTCTAACGCCGTTTATGTCGCGGGGCTGAACAACATCATTTTGGATCAATATTATGATGAATTTGACGGCAACACGATTTTTGAAGGAATCGTCATTCCTACAAATGCGCTGGCCGGTCAGCTAACGTTGGAATCGGTCAACCGCGGCCGGATTGTCTTTGACGACGGCATTGACGGCGAGAACTACAACATTGACGTTTTTGGCGACGGCACCGGTTATGTCAAATTCAACAATGCGGTTGAGAACGTCAACCGCTTTGCCATGAACGGCGGCGCCGTCGTTCATCTCGGCTTAAACGGACGCATTTACGCGCAGGACTTCGTCAGCGGTTCCTCTTCCGTATATGCGCGTGCCGGCGCGCAAAAGCCCCTGTTGACCGTTGACGTGATGGTCGACCGGGCAAACAACACCGTTCACAGCGGTGCCATCCATGTGAACGGAGACGTTGCCGGAGAAACCAACGTACTGGTCAACGCTTTGAACCCCGACGTGCTCGACAACAAAAAAGACGCCGTCGTGCCTTTCCTTTTTGCCCCCAACGACAATGAGGAAACTTCCGCCGTCTTCAACGTTTCCCGCGTGATCGGCAGCCCCTACATGTGGCATGCCGGCAAGAACGTCGCCGGAACGCCGGAAAGCGGCAACATCTGGTACCTGTCGCTGACCGATACCCTTAACCCCGAGTTCGGCAAAACCGACCCCGAAGTTGCGCCGGAAGTGACGGCCTATATCAGCCTGCCTTCGGCCGGTCTGGAACAGGTTCGCGGCCTGCGCGACACGCTGGAACAAAAGACGGCTTTCTGTAAAGAAGGCGCCTGCGCCCGCGACGCAAAAGCCGACCGTCAGCTGTGGGTTGACAGCGGTTACCTGAGCTCGACGGTTGACAAACCGGCCGAATTTGACGCCGACATCTGGGGCGTCACCGCCGGCGGCGATCTGCAATATGACGCTAACAACCGTCTGGGCGTGTTTGCGGCTTATCGTCAGGGCGACTATGACGTCAGCGGCAAGGGAAGCAAATATCGTTCGACCGTCGGTTCGGAACTTGACATCGACAGCTGGCTCGGCGGTTTATACTATCGCTTTGAGCAAAACGACTGGTACGCGTTCGCGACGGTTTACGGCGGTCTCCAGAAAGCGGACCTCAAAACCGACGACGGTATCGTCAACACCGACAGCAACGGGACGTTGTGGAGCATCGGCGCGGAAGGCGGGCGAAAGTACGGCCTGAGCGAAGCGCTGACGCTGGAACCGAGTTTCGGGGTCTTTTACACGCAGTCGGAGTTTGACGATATTCGCGACAGTGCGGGCAAGACGGCGTCGTTTGACAGCCTGAAACAGCTTGAAATCGAAACGGCGGTTAAACTGGAATACCGTCTGTGCCAGAACGATCTGACGTCGGTCGTTTATATCAAGCCGGGTCTGATCCAGACGATCACGGACGGAGACGAAGTGCTGATCAGCGGATTGGGCAAGACGGAAGCTTACCATGACCAGCTTTTGGGCCGGATTGAACTCGGCGCGCGCTTCGGCGTCACGGAGAGCCTTTCCGGTTACGGTTGGGCAAACTATACGTTCGGTTCAAGCTACGGTGCCGCCGCCGTCGGCATCGGCTTAAACTATGCGTTCTGACCGCAGACGTTTGCCGCCGGTTTGAACTGCGCTTTTCGGAAAACGTGAAAGCGCAATCTCCCGAGAAAAACTCCCGGATAACTCCGGGAGTTTTTTTAAGCCGCAAACCGGTCAACTGCAAACCCTTCCCGTAAATGGTCAGTACCCCGGAAAGCGGAGGGAAAAAGAAAATCCCCTTTGAAAAAAAATCAAAGGGGATTTTTTATATCAGGAAAACTACCGGCCGGGTCTGCGGGGTTCTTTTGTTTTTAACCGGCAAAATGAAAACAACTATAAAAAAACTGAAACCTTATGAAAACAACCTTAAAAAAAACCCCGAAACTTTACGTTCCGGGGTCAAATTGTAAATGTTTGTCAAAAGGACTTTTCACGCATACTTCCTTCCGCACCGCGAAAAGAAGCTTTCCAAGAGAGCTGCAGGCCGTTTTTCTTTTCTTCCGCGAAGACAATCATCACTTCAGGGAAAGAGAAGTATTAGCCGTCTTACTGCCGTTGTTTACGGCGTAGGAGATCGTAATCCGGTTACCGGTAATTTTGTAACTCTGAGCGCCCGGCGTCGGCGTTACGTCTTCGCCAATACCCAAAGTTACCGCATTCTTTTCCATAACCGTATGATCCCAGGCAGAACTTTTGCCGGCATAGATCCAACGACCGCTGACAACCGTAACTTTCGCCGGCTGCCATTTGTTTGCACCCCAAACGCCGCTGTATGCGCCGGAAATACAAGTTTCGACGCCGTTCTTTGCCGCTACGGATTCATCAAAAGCATAACACAGGTTCATGTCCACTTTGCCGTTCGGTGCCATGACCACGCCGTTTTCATAAGTGAAAACGATCATGTCCATAAACTTGGCGCCGACACTTTGCTGAACGCGCGTATACTTTGCAGACTTGGGACTTCCCAGCCAGCTCGGCGTATCACGGTCTTCGCTTACGAAAACCCGCAATTCTGCCTCGCCCGCCGCACTTGCCGGATAACCGTTGAACATGGCGCTCATGGTATGAACATAGTTCTTGCGGTCATAGATCCTGCCGTTTTCGGTCAGCCGGCTCATATCGCTCAGCTTAAATCCGTTGTCGGCAAGGTTCTCATATTCGGCATAGGGCATGTTGTGAGTCAGCGGAGAATAAATCGCCTTTTGGTAAGACAACGTAAACACCCGGTTGAACTTGTCGTTGGCAACCGTATAGGTGCGCTGGTATGTCATCACCTTAAAGTCGCCGACGGTTTGCGTTCCCGTCAGTTTTTCACCGCCTGTCGACGGAGCGGAAGCAATCAGATTGAAGTTTTCCAAAACCTTGGTGATTTTGGCCGGCGCCGTGATCGAGTTCTTCAGGTTCACCGATTTGGTATACACCTTTTCGCCCGATACGGACCAGATTTCCTTAATCTTGATCCAGCTCTTGGTGGTAGAGGCATCGATATAGTCTTTGCCGTCTTCCACGATCGTACGCTCTTTCAGTTCGTCATTGACTTCCACCCACAATTCGGCTTCGCCGACGGCGCTCACATCACGGCCGTTGAACCTTGCGCCCATGGTGTGCGCATAGCTCTTGCGGTCGTAAGTTTTGCCGCCGCTGACCGTTTGCGACAGATCCGCCGTTTCAAAACCGTTGTCGGAGATGTTTTCGTATTCCGGGTTCGGCATGTTATGCTTCAGCGGATCGTAAACAGCCCGTTGGTAACTGAGGGTGAAAACACGGTCAAAACGATTGTTGGCCACCGTATAGGTGCGCTGATAAGTTTTTACCGTGAAATCGCCGACGGTTTCGGTCTTAAGCAGGCTTTCACCGGCCAGAGAGGGCGTTGCGGAGGCCAGCGCAAAACTCGGCAAAATCTTGGTAACTTTGGCCGGAGCCGCAATACCGTTGGTCAAATCGACCGATTTTACATAAGTCTTTTCGCCGGACACGGTCCAGATTTCCTTAATCTTAATCCAGGATCTGGTGGTGTTGTCATCCACATAGTCCATACCGTCTTCAATGATTTCCTGACTGGTCATGATGTCCGAGGCCAAAACCCGCAATTCGGCTTCCGCTTTGGCTTCCGCCGGATGACCGTTAAAGCTGGCGCCGATCGAGTGCGTGTAGCTCTTGCGATCGTAAGTCTTGCCCTCTTCGGTGATCTGCGTCATGTCCGCGGTTGCAAATCCGTTGTCGGCAACACTTTCGTATTCCGCAAACGGCATGCTGTGATCCAGCGGATTGTAAAACGCACGTTGGTAAGACAACGTAAATATACGGTTAAACTTGTCGTTGCCGACCGTATAAGTCCGCTGATAAGTCCTTACCGTAAAATCGCCGACAGTCTCGGTTTCCGCCAAGACTTCATCGCCAAGGACAGCCGATATCTGGTTTAAGGTAAAGTCTTCCAAAATCTTGATCACCTTGGCCGGGACATTGATGCCGTTGGTCAGGTTAACCGATTTCGTATACACTTTTTCGCCCGATACGGACCATACTTCCTTGATCTTGATCCATGACCTGGTCGTCGTCGCGTCGACATATTCCATGCCGTCTTCGACAATCACTTGGCTTTCCAGCTTGTCTTCCGCTTTCTTGTGCAATTCGACTTCGGCAACGGCTTCGGCCGAGTTGCCGTTGAAAGTAGCACCGATGGTGTGGGTGTAGAGCCGGCGCTCGTAATTGTCCTTTTCCGACATTTCCGTCAGTTTAAATCCCTTGTCCGTGATGTTTTCGTAAGCGCGGGACGGCATCTCAAACTCTTTTCCGTCAACCTTCAGGACCGCAGTTTCCCAGAACGGGGTGAACACCTTGTCAAACAAATCGCATCCGACCGTATAATCGAGCGTATGCGCAGTAACCGTGATGTTGCCCTCGGTACGGGTACCGCTGACGACGGTTTCGCCGGAAACGGCGTTTTTCTTTTCCAGTTCAAAGCTTTCTACCGTACGGATTTCGTACGCCGGAGCGCCGATACCGTTCTTTAGGATCACTTCGTACCTGGAAACGACGGAACCCGACTGGCTGTAGGTACGCGTGATCTCAACCCAGCTTTTGGCCGTGGTCGAAGACAGCGTTTCATAGCCTTCGTCGGTTTTTGAGGTACTCTGCAAAACATCGTCCGCATCCATTGCCAGACGTTCATATCCCCTCTCTATTCTGCTGCCGCCCATAAAGGCAACTTTGTAGCTTGAAGTCGAGAGATAATAATGAACCTTGTCCTTGATGCCTTCGTCGACAACGCTGATACCGCCGTCTTCAAAAGCAACGCTGCCGTTTGCTGCCGGAAAAACAACCTTCTTGCCCCAGAGCGTCATCTCCGCATCCAGGTAGCTAATGGTGATGTCTTTCAGATACCCGGTCATTTCATGACGATAGGTCTTGACCGTCTTGGTATAAGACACGCCTTCCGCTTCCCAGTTGCCGGAGTTGCTGCCGGTTTCGGCAAAGCTTACCGACGACACTTCGGGCTTGTTCACTTTGATCGTATCCAAGGGCGAAATCTCGAAATTTACGCCGCCCAAAGGCACAATCACCGTGGTGTCCTGCCTGATGCCGTTGACATCTTTCGAGGCCGTCACCTTACCGTTTTCGCTGTCGCGGGTCACGGTAATGGTCACTTCCGTGTTGGTGTCGGGACCGCTATCAGGCTCCACATTAAGACTAAACTCTTCCAGCGCTTTGTCACATGACGTGAACATGGCTAAAGTCAGCATTATGGCAAATGCAACAATGCTGTAAAAGACATTTCTCTTTTCCATATTTTTGTTTTTAAAAGTTATTTGATTATTTTTTTAGGAAATATATAGAAAAATTGCTTCTGCAGGTCTCCCGATGCTTGAAAAATCATTTTCATCAGAGACATTTACAATGATAATCAATGTAATAACAGAATAATTTTTGTCGTTTATACTGTACCATAAAAGAATTAAAACCACAACTTATTTTTGACTGAAAACGGCATATTTTTTCTATTTTGTCTAAAAATATTGATAGACGGCGAGTCTGCAGGCGAATCTCCCCTTTCCTCTTGTTGATAAAATCCGCTTTGCCATCCCGAAAACAGTCCTCTTTTATATTCCGTCGGCGGTTCTTTTGCGCATTCCGTGAGCACCCTTTACCATC
>ERZ780149.3786-NODE-3786-length-12289-cov-4.872487_pt1 | contig 12289 bp, 10 predicted proteins | sample MGYA00511367_ERZ780149 | MGnify/ENA primary metagenome ERZ780149 (study PRJEB29588, sample SAMEA2153852) | human gut metagenome | biome: human gut; feature: human-associated habitat; material: faeces | place: Denmark | collected 2008/2010 ...
ATATTTCTTTTTTTACTTCTTCACGAAGTGTTTCTTTAAGCATTTTAAGATTATGCTCTTCTTGCATCTTCTTTATATTCTCATCATTTTTCTTTTTAATTGTTTTAGCAATTGAAATCCCCTCCGAGATAAGAATAACAACGTATATTAATATACAAATTGGAAAAATGAAATTTTTATTTTTAAAGATGCTAGTAAAATTTAAGAAATTTACCGTTTTAATATACTTACCATAATACATATTTTCATCAATTTGCAAAGAGTCCTCAACAGGATTAGTATATGTATTATCACCTTTTGTTTTTAAATTTCCATTTTCTAAAATTCTTGTGACACGGTGAATGATGTAACGTTCACCATCGTAGTAAACAATTATATCACCAATATGAGCATCTTTAATTGAACCTTTTTTTATTAAAACCGTTTCTCCCGGATTAATTGTGGGTTCCATTGATTCTGTTGGAACATAAGATATTGAATAACCAAAAAAAGATGAAATTTGATTATTTTTTAATGCTATTGTATTTTTTATTAATATAATCAAAAGTCCCGCAACAATTAAGCTTAAAATAGATGTAATTATTATACTTATTATTTTTTTAACGTGCATGTTTATTCACTCTATTTTTTCTCAAAGGTTTATGTCCTCTTTTAACATCATCAATATAAATAGACTTTCTTCCTTTAGGAACCTTTTTTGTTTTATCTTTAGATATTCCCTTAGAATCTTTAATATTGCTTCTAGCTAACGCCTTAGCTTTTTTAGCAGCTTGTTCCTTTACAAGAATATTTTCAATTACTTCATTTTCATCAAAGCGAATTATAACATCATTATCAATATCTTCATCATATGCAAAATTTTCACGATTATTTTCAACTAATTCGTCCTCACTATATCTTAAAACAACATCTTCATCTAAATCCTCAAGATATTTATTTTTTATTGTTGTTTGCGATTTTCTTGATTTTAATTTAGCATATTCATCATCCGGCTTAGATGTTTCTTTTGTCTTTTCATCTAATAAAGACGGTTCTACAGGTAATTCTTCTTTTTGCTCTTCAGTACGCTTTTCTTCTTCTTTTTTTAGTCTTTCTTCTTCCTCTTTCTTTAATCTTTCTTCTTCCTTAAGTCTTTCCTGCTCTGCCTTTATTCTTTCTTTTTCAGCCTTAAGTCTTTCTGCTTCTTTACGTTTTTCCTCACGAGCCTTACGCTTTTCTTCTTGAAGGCGAAGCTTTTCAAGACGGATAGCTTCTTTTCTTTCTCTTTCTTTTTGTCTTTCCTCTTGGCGTTTTAAATAATCTTCAAGATTCTTTATATTTGTATCTAAAGTCTGAGTTTCTCTATCCATTTTATTTAAATCAATTTGTTTTTGCTCTCTAATAAGCTTCATAACACGTTGTTTACGTTTTAATATTTCAAGCAACTCAGGTGTTTTTTTCATATCTTCTGTATTAACCCCAAATAAATTAGGATAAATACGGTTCAAAACATCAATCATTTCCCTGAAAACACGCTTAACACTCATTTCATAGCTTAAACCTTGAGACAATGACTCTTTATATTTTTCTTCAAATATTTCTGATATCCGACTCAATAGATACTCAGATATTTCTTGGTGGGATAATTTAATATCTTTAGGTTCTAATTCATATTTAGTAATATCATCATGTTTTAATTCACGAACATTTTTTTCGCCATCAAAGGCTTCTAATGATCGGATTCCTCTTTGATGCATCAAATCATTAATAAGAAAAACTCCAATATGATTAAAATCATTAAGAATTACATCATCGTCATCATTAGTTTTCTCATCAGATTGAACATTATAACCTACCTCAGTTGTGCGGTCAATATAAAGCCATAAATTATAAGCAATCTTAAAATCAGGATTATGAAGAATTATATTAGTTTTCATAATTGGAGGTACAACATCTTTAAGCTTAGCTACAGCTTGATATAATCCTGTTCCTTTTAATGCCCGGTACTTATCAAGAGCATTCTTTGTTTTGTCAAAAAGCTCTCTTGCCTTTTGCGTTTCATCCAAAATTTCATTAGATATTTTTATATTCATTTCTAAATCGATTTTACGATGTGATAACTTAATATTATTTTTATACCTAATTTCATCAGCACTAATTGATTCTAGGTTTTCATCCATTAGCTTTAATCTTGTATCTAAAAAAACAATCACACGATTGATTAAACTTTTAATAAAACGGTTTTCATAAATACCAATATTATCTTCCGCATATGTAGATAATATTTTTGACGGAATAACTTCATTTTGCTCATTTATATCACGTATATATTGGGTATGAGAGGCTAAATGTCTAATCGATTCTGAATCAACCTTTTTAGCCTTTTCCATTGCTACAACCTCTTGCATATAAGCAAGTGTCTTTTTAGGATCACGACATATTTTTAACAAGCTTGGATATGCCCCTATAACAACATCTAGAAAGTTTCCATCAAAAATCTTTGTTTCGCGAACTGTTTTATTATATATTGTTTTTTCGCCTTGCTGCAATTCATTAAAAAGAAAATCACCCAAAGGTGATTTTGCATTTTCAATACAAGAATAAAATGCTTCATAGAATTGCGAAACGGCCTTATCACTTAACTCTTCTTCAGTTGGTTTTAAAACCTCTAAAGCCATAATATCACATCCTAACCTACATCATTTTCTTTAAATCTTCAATATATTCAATTGATACTTTAAAGGAATTCTTTCCAAATAATTTATCTAGAAGTTCGATTAATCCATCAAGCTCATTATGAAGGAAAGATAAATTTAATGATTCAAACTTACGTAAAATCTTATTAGCCAACATATAATCAAGACCTTGAACCTCTGTAAATCCACAGGCAACATATACAGGAACGAATAATTTAATTTGCTTCATAATACGGTTACCAAAAGCAATCTTGAAGTTTTGTTGAATATACTCGTCGACTTTTTTAAATGAATCCATAACCTTAGTTGACATAGTAATCTCAGCTTGAGCCTTTTTAAATAACTCGTCAAGATAATCAAATGTCATCTGTACATTATTAGTATAATCACAATCAATTAATTCCGCTTTATTGTTAATTACAATTGGGGTTGCACGGTCATATACCTTATCAGTAATTGTAAATGTTGAGTCATCCTTATTAGCTGTACCAATAAACCAAGTATTTTGATTAATAAATAGCTTACCATTAATTAATAGCTTAGGATCACTTGGCTCAGAAGCAGGAACTAAATCAATTTTCCATTCATGAACATCTGGCATTTCCATAACTGATAGGAATTCAGCGAAATAATACTCGATACGAGCCAGGTTCATTTCATCTAGAACAATAAAATTAGGTTTATCAGAATAACCTGCTTGATAAACAGCTTTTAAGAAATCAGTTTCATTAAATTTCTTTGTAAATTCATTTAAATAGCCAAGCAATTCTGCACGATCACGCCATGATGGTTGAACAGAAATAATAGATGTTTCCTTGTTAAAGAATTTACCCATTGCATAAGGAAGGGAAGTTTTACCAGTACCAGAAATACCTTCCAAAATTAAAACCTTTGAAGTGGCCATTCCTGCAAAAAATCTAGCAATAATCTCTTTTGTATAATAAAGATGAAGCTGAGAAGCACTGTATTTAATAAATCTATCAATAAGCTCAGGTAAATTAACCATATCGCTTGATTGCATTACCGTGAATTCAGATGATATTTCATAGTCTTTATCAACCTGTGTAAGCTTAACGAAACGTGAATCAGATTGAAGAGCAGGTCTTTTACCTTTAAGAGATGAAGTTCCTCTTTCCATATCAGCCTGTCTTGCATAGGCTTCAGTACCACCAATTTGATTAATACGTAAAGCTAAAATCTTATTTTTTTCCTCAACTAAATCAAAAACACGATTATTTAAAACTGCTATTTCATCAACAAGCTCATCTTTTTCAATCTCACGCTTTCTAAATCTTATATACTTACGTAGGAACTGAAAAATAACAACAATTACTAAGCCAAAGAAAATAACTAAAACAATTGATACTAATACAAGAACAATCCAATCTAATACTTTAAAATTTTCATTATTAACACAAGATGTTATAATATCATTTATATATTGTTTAGGATATGAATAGAATATCTTAGAAAAAAGACTAAATAAGGTTTTAAACCAATCAAGAAAATTTTCAAAGAATTTCTTTAAAAAGCTTATAAAATATTTTGAAAACTCAGCCATATTTAATCCTCCTTACTAAAACTTAATCTAATCAATTATTTGTTTTCTTCTTTTTCTTTTGATTCTTCTTCATTATCTGATTCTTTAAGCATTTCTTTTAAAAGCTCTGCACGAAGTTCTGCCTTAAGCTTTTCTTTTTCATCTGCAGAAATAGTCTCTTGATTTGCAAGCTCTTGACTAGTTTCTTTCATTTCAAGTTTTAACTTTTCTTCTCTTGCACGCATTATATTTAAAACTAAAACACCAATTTCAAAAACCAATAGAATAGCAACTGGTACAATAATAATCGCAATAAAATGATTATTTATAGTCTGAATGGTCTTACCAAAACCAGACCATTTTCCAGAATAAATACCACGAATAGCAGATGCTGTAAATACTTGGTACTGAGAATGACCTAATCTATCAAACGTCTCATTAACCTCTTGCTCCGTCATATTGGCCAAACTATTAGCATTAAAATTAATATTTTTGGCTATTTTATCTCCCATTGTATAATAAATTGTTGTCCCTTCAGTATTTTTACCAATGTAAACAATTCTATGGGTATTTAAAGCTGTACCTGCACCCTTATTAGAGGCTAAATTAGAGTCATAAAAGGTAACTATATCGCCGACAACTAACTTTGAAATCTTCTTATCGTTTGCGACATTTACAATAATCATATCACCAACATTAAACGAGTCCTTATTATCACCAGTCATTGAATCAGAAAGTACATTTAAATAACCTTTTCCAAAAATATTAGGAATTTGATCATTTTTGTTTTTAGCTCTAATATTTGAAATGGAAAATAAAAGTACCAATAAAATTAATAAATAAAATATAACGTTTAAAGCGATTTTTACTCCAAACCAAACTTTTTGTTTAGTAGTCATCGGAGTTTTTAATTCTTTGGTAGTGTTTTCTTGCATATATATACCTCTCTTCAATCTTATGTTAATATTCTAACACAAATAAAATCATTTTAAAACATTAACATAAAATAGCATTATAAAAACGCATTTTATTTTTTAAATACTTGATGACATACCAAGCTCAAATGTAAATGCTTCACCTTGAAGTTCAGTAATGCAATCTGCATCCCATCCTTCAAGCCACAAATACACTGTCATTTTTTTCATCATACCTGAATATAAACCATCATTTGAAGAAATAATTTCAGTTGTATCATAATCAAGATCATTTCTTTCATTTTGGGGAATTGATATTTTATTTTCACTTCTTTGATTATATAAATCTACTGCCAAATTATATTCTGTATTAATTCCACCAAAATTATATACATTATTCTTTACATTAGGAGCATTTCCTCCTATAGAATAAATAGTGGTATGTGGATTATTGCTAGAATTTAAAATATCACTATATAAACAAGCATCATATGTTGTAAGAGCAAGCCTCATTGCATTTGCAACATTCATTTTAACACCATCTGATATTTTGCCAAGTGATGTTTCATCATTAACATTCTCACCATCAAAGCTTACATACTTATCAGATGCTTTAACGGGATTAATTGTTGAAAGCCTGACAGACGTAGCTTCTTCGTTATTATCGTTATTAGAAGCAAGATAAATATCAAATGATATGTATTTATAATCAGATGCATCTTTATTATCTACATACTGAAATCCTTTATCTAAGGAAGTATAATCCTTAGGAGTTACAGGATCTAGGACAATATTTAATAAAGAGTTAACCTTATCATCACTTAAACCAGAAGCATCTATTCCTCTTTTTTGAAGAATTGCTTTTTTTACATCCAGTGATGATAAAGAATCTTGAAAATCAATACCATTGGTGGAAATTGCAAGTGAATTTCCACCTTTGATATCAAAATTAAAATCTTCTACATTATTTGTACGAGTCATAGCATACCAAGCATATGTTGATGTAACACCGGTTATTAACACTAAAATACTAAGTATAGCTGATAACCATATTTTTTTTAAGAAATATTCCATGGTATGCTCCTTTCGTTAAATTTTATAGAGTATTATTCGCTTTTAGGTGTTGCTTCTAATTTAAAATTGAATTTCAATCCAAACTCATGAGCAGCAATTGCATCAAAGCAAGCCTTATCCCAACCATTTAACCAAAAATTAAAGTCTAATTTATAATATCCATTCGCTGTAATATTGTTGATAACTGTTATATCTCCAGTAGCCGAAATTATACTTTTCGCTTCAACATTATCTTTAGTTTCAAGTTCTGTTGTTGTTAAGGCATTAGTTTCATAAGTAACTTTATCAGTTTCTGTTTTTGAATTTTCAGTAATCTTATTAAAATAAGCTAAACCATCATAAATTGCTTCACTTTTATTTACTTCGTAATATTTAGTAGATGTTGCAGCACTAAAGCTATTAGATGATGAATATTGCTGTCCGATTGAAACATTCATAGCTTTTAAAACATTATCCCACAAAGATGTCCCCTGATTGATTGCTGAATATGTACCATCTTCTGCAATTGCAGTTTGAGCCTCATGAGTTTTAATCTTTTGAATATCATTATCAGTTGCAGTAGTTGATAATTTAATACTATAATTATTTTTAGTAGTATTAATATTTTGAACTGAAAAATATAATGAAAAGCTCATATAGTCTTCATTTTTTGTAGCTTCTCCATCATCCAAACTAGAAAGCGTATGATTTGTAGCCTTCATTTGAAGTGGTGCCATCTTTAGTTTTGAAAAATCAGCAGTTGGTTTAACAGCTTTAGTTCCATATGAAACGCCATCATTAGATATAAATAATGATGCTCCTGATGATTCTACTGTACCTGAAACAGTACTAGATACCTCCGTACTAGATACAAACCACGCATATGTTGATGCGGTAGTTCCTGCAGCTGCAACGCCTACTGCTACAGCTGACATTATTAATTTTCTTCTTAAACTTTTTTTCATAACTTCTATTCTCCTTATTCAAGACCAAAAGTAAATTCCATTCCAAATGTATGAGAAGCAACAGCATCAAAAGCAGCATCATCCCATCCATCTAACCAAATAGTAAAATCTACTTTATAATAACCAGCAGCCGTAATATTAGCAATTAAATTAATTTTTCCGTCAGCCTGACCAAGATTATTACCATCTACATTATCAATATTATTAGAGCTTATTGTATCAGAAACTTCAAGGACATCGGCACCTTTTTCTAAGGTATCTAATCCGTTTACATTTTTATAATATGCTAATCCATCATATTGACTAGCAGTTGAGTTAATTTGATAATTTCCTATAAGTGTTGAATTATCCTTAGTATCTAAATTGGTAGCATCTGCATCAGTAACATAGCTGATATTCATATTAAGTGTTTTTAAAACATTTTCCCAATATTTTTTACCAGTTTGAATTTCTTTATAATTACCATTTGGAGTAACATTTGCCTGTGCAACATGTTGTGCTTCTTTTTTAGAATAATCTTTATCATCAGCCTTCATACTCATTGTAATCGTTTTAGGAACAGCTGCTGAAACATTTTGAACAGAAAAATAGATTGAATACTTAATATATTCTTTTTCAGTTACTGTCGTCTCATTATTTAAATGCTTAAAATTAAAACCAGTAGAGCCTGTTTTTGTAATTGCTTGAAGTGGAGCAATTTTACTATCACTAAAATCAAATTCAATTCCTTTTGTACTAAATGAAGATGAATCCTTTGATATGTAAAGTGATGAATCTGAACTTGCAACATTTCCAGTCACAGATGATGTTACATCCGTATTACTAACAAACCATGCATATGTCGATGCAGTGGTTCCAACAATAGCAGTAGCAACTGCTATAGATGACATTATTAGCTTTCTTTTTAAACTCTTTTTCATTATTTATTACTCCTATACTAAGCAGTTACCGTCTTATCTGCTAATGCAAATGTAAATCCTAATTCAAATGCATGAGAGGCAACAGCATCAAAAGCGGCATCATCCCATCCATCCATCCAAATTGTGAAAGAAGCCTTATAATATCCTGATTGTGTAATTTCTGGAATAAAATCAACACCTGTTGTATTTTCAGCCTTCTTAGTGGTTTGTGAAATTTCTGTTTCAGTTAGATAATTTGTAATTTCTTTAACATTAGCTGGAGTATGTGTTTCACCTGTAACTGCATTAAAATATGCTAAGCCATTATAAGTACCTTTAGTATCATTCAAAGCATAATAATATGACGTTGCTTGTGCAGCATCTAATTCAGCAACAGAAGTAGCATTTTTTATATCAACCTGAACATTCATTGCCTTAATAACATTTTCCCATAATGAATCACCTTGATTAATAGCCGTATAACCATCAGCAGAAGCTACATTTGTTTGGGCAACATGCGTTTGTTCACCCTTATCTTCTGCAGTTGTTTTAATTACTACCTTTTTAGATGCATTTCCTTGAAGTTGAACCGAAAAATATAAATCAAATGTAATATAATTTTCAGTATTTGCATTATTACCTTCTAAATCCTTTAATGTATATGCTCCAGTTGCACCATCATTTGTTAATTGAAGTGGTGCAAGCTTTGATGTCTTTGAACCTAAATCAATCTTTTGTGTTCCAAAGTTTTTTCCATCCTCAGAAATATATAATGAAGATGTTGCATCTTCAACAGCTCCACTTACTGAGCTTGAAACATCTGTATTAGATACAAACCAAGCATATGTTGATGCAGTAGTTCCTACCGCCGCAACTCCTACTGCTACAGCAGACATAATTAATTTTCTTCTTAAAGATTTTTTCATATTATCTAAATCTCCTTTATTTTTTAACTATTTTATTATTGCCATTTGGCATACACGTCTCCTACTTGATCAGTACTTAATACACTTTGATCAAATAAGGTGTCAAACGATTCTTCTAAATACCACCCCATAAACTTTTTACCTTTTTTATAAGGTATATTATATGGTACTGTATTTAAAAGGGCACTACTAAGATAATCAACACTTGTAACATTATCACCATCATGGTAATTAATTCTATAAGAATCAATGCTTTGCATACCTCTAAATGATAATGAAATATTTATATTTGTTCCTTGGATACCTTCGAAGCAATCTGCATCCCAGCCTTCAAGCCAAAAATTAAATTTGACTTTTTTTATTTCGTCCTTTTGTTTAAATGATACAATTTTTAATGAGTCAAGCAAGTCAAAGCTTTGATAACTTGAAGGACATGCATCATAATTTATTGGACTAAAACTCGCTCCTTGATTTACACTATAAGTATAAGATGCATTCTTATTACTATCAAATCTAGAAGCTGTGGACTTATATGAATCATTATACAATTCACTATCTAGTGATGTTGCATAAGAGCCAATGCCAATTGAAGGCTCATATATTTTGGCTTTATCTTCTACAATAGTCGAAAATCTCATTGCGTCACTAGGACGAATTTTAAAGCCTTTAGTATCTTTCTTATAATAAGTTATATTGCCTAATTCATCATATGCTTCAAATCCACTTTTCAAGCTAAATGCTTGATTAGAATTAAGTTCTAAATAATCAGATGATATATTAAGAACTTGCTTAGATGCATCATAATTATTAGCCTCGGTATTAAAGCATAAATCAAATGGTGTATCAACATTAGCTTTAAAATATAAGTCAAAGCTTATATACGCACCGCTAGCAACATCTACACTTTGATTAATTCCACTATAACTTACCCTCTCAAAGATAATTCCATCTGAGGATGTTATTGGGCTTAAGCTTATCTTTTTGAGTTCAGTTTTAACAAAATCATTAGATGTTTCAACCAATTTCATTCCATCATAGAAATTACCATCAGCGCCAACTGTATATCCCTTTGAAGAAGCTACAACTGCTTTATAAATTTCATCCTTACCAAGATTCTCACTAAAATTTACTCCATCGATAGAAACTAAAGAATAATTATCTTTATAAAGACTCATTTCAAGGTTACCAACTGAAGCTGTAAGACCTTTAAGATATGCTGCATATGTCGCCGTTACAGCTGTGCCAATTAGCAAAATAATAGATAATGATAATACAATAATTTTTCGTCTCATATTATCACCTTCTGAATAATGAGAAATAAATCTCAAATCTAATTGTACCACCAAGGATTTCTTCGCTTAAGTCAGGGTCTTGGGAATCAACCCAAGTAATTAAAGTAAACTTTTTAACATCCCCAGGATGCAAGTCATAAAATTTATTCTCATAGGCAATGTTATTTTCAAGATCATATAATTTGGGATCAGGATATCTTTCAAAAAAGGGATCAGATGCTTTATCCGGTACATTTCCGCCTTGATAAACTATTCCTTCATTATCATCCTCAAAATATTCAAGCCAAGTTACTAATTCAAGACCATCATTCTTACCTGTAATTGAGCATTGTTGCATAACATTAACTATTTCACGCCCCATATTTTTCAAATAAAAGGTATATGAAACATAAGAATTGTTTTCCCAAATTCTAGATCCATCAGTATTTCTACATTCTTTTGCTTTAATAAAAGGGTACATAATGACATTAGCTTCTTTAACAGACGCAGCCTCGAGTCTTGAATCATACCAAGAAAAATCTTCTTTTTCAGAAATGAAAATTTGCCTTGATGTTAAATCATCGCCAAGCTTAATTGAAAATGATCCAACATTTTGACCAAAATATGCCAAAATAACAATCAAAGTGACTAAGATACCAGTGAAGCATAGCGAGATTATAAGTCTTTTCTTTTTCTTCTTTTTAGGACCATAAATATCTTTAACATATATGTTCTTTTGGGGCATCTTTTCACCTCCTAGCATAAAAAAAGTTGCCAATAATAGTTTACTTACTTTTATTGACAACTGGCTATCTCATTTAAAGACCCTATAGCTTTGCGTCACAGCATTTCTACTGCTTTGCCTTTTACACTATAATATTAAATTTGTGCGCATTAACTAAATGCAATTATATTATACAAAATAATTAATAGTTGTCAAGTTTTTTGTTTATTATTTCCAGTTATCTTTTACAAAATACACTCTATAGTATAATTATACATTATAAAAGCTTTGTTTTAAAGACACATTACATAATTTTTATATGCTCATTTTGAGAATAATAAAAAAATAAAAAAGTTGTTGACAAATATTTTTTTTGTGATATAATTGTCGCCGTAGTTCTAATAACATATAAGTAATCAAATATGGTGATTACGTTTCTACCAGAGAACCGAATAAATTCTCAGACTATGGTATAAAAACTCTTTTTTGTTTTTTGTACTTTTATTGAAAAGGTGTGGATAACGCCTTTTTTTATTTTATTCTTTATGCTAAAATTAAATCAACTAAGGAGGATTTTATGATTTTAGAATTTATTGATCAAGTTTTCCCAACTAGTTTTTGGGGATGGATGTCTACAATTTTTTCATCGCTTGCAATCATTATTTTCATTTTTTCAGCTTGTCTTCAAAGTAAAAAAAAGATTTTATTAGTACAGGTTTTAGGACATATTTTATTAGGCATTGGCGAATTTATTTCTAACGCATTTTCAAGTATAATCCAAGAAATAATTTCCATTACAAGAAATATTTTAGTATATTTTAATAAAAATACTAAAATTGTTAATCTAATCTTGATAGCTATTGGAGTCATTTTTGGCGGATATTGTGCTTTATTTGGGAAAAATACCTTTACACCATGGAAGGGTATGGATGAAATCCACTGGTATAGTTTCTTACCAATAATCGCAAATTTTGAATATTCTGTTGCAGTAATGATTGATGGCATTAGTGTTAAATGGCTTAAGCTATCATTTTCTATATCATCATTTATGTGGGCAGTATGCTTTATGATTCAAGGTGCCGGATTATTTATTTCTGGATTCCTTAATGGATTAAATGGATGTGCAGCTTTAATTTCTTTTATTAAGCTTCAATATAAAGAACATAAAGAAAAAAATTAATTTTACAATTAAATCTTTTTAACAAAACGATAGCAAATTAATACTATCGTTTTATTTTCATTAAATTATTTATTTTAATATATTATCAAGCTCATCTAAAGAAAGCCCCGTAGCTTTAGCTATAAATTCCTTAGTTTGACCT
>ERZ780149.3797-NODE-3797-length-12261-cov-4.307881_pt1 | contig 12261 bp, 10 predicted proteins | sample MGYA00511367_ERZ780149 | MGnify/ENA primary metagenome ERZ780149 (study PRJEB29588, sample SAMEA2153852) | human gut metagenome | biome: human gut; feature: human-associated habitat; material: faeces | place: Denmark | collected 2008/2010 ...
AAATGTATAAAAAATATCAATTTATATAAATATTTCTTCTAAAGCTATAAAAACAATTTAAATAAAATAGAAAAAATACTATCTAAGCTATTGTTATCTATATCTAACATTTTTGTTGAATTTTATGTTAGTTTACGCTAACATATTATCTTGTGAAGTAAAGGAGAAACAAAAATGAAATTAAATTTCAAAAAATTATTCGTTCTAATTTCGATATTATTCATGGCTTCCTGTAGCACTAACCCATCTAATTCATCCAGTAGTAATAATACTAAATTAGACTTACCTGAAATGCCTACTTTGGTCGACAATCGTGAAGAGAATGTTAAAATGAAGACCATTACAACATTGAATGGAGATGAAGTTACTTATAATGCTAATACCAGAAAAATTGTAGCATTAGGCTGTGCGGGAGATATTTTATCTTTAGGTTTAAGACCTTTAGCGGTCGATGGTAACGCTAATAGCAATGGCTATGAAGATTATTTCTATGGAGTAGAAAAGTTAAAAAATACTCAGCCATTTGATCCTGAAGAAGTTTTAAGCTATTATCCAGATTTGATTTTAACCTACGATACAATGGAGCAAAAAGATATTGCAAAATTGGAAAAAATTGCTCCAGTAATACCTATTTATTTCAGCACGTATGATTATAATTTAAGAATTTCTTACTTAGGCGATATCTTCGATATGCAAGAAAACAGCTCTTCTTTAATATCTTTTTGCAAAGATCTTGAAGAAAAAAGTTTAAAAAGCATTGAGAATTTAAAAATTAAAGATAAAACTGTTACTGTTTTCTCCTATATGAATGGAATATGTATTCCACCTGATTTCAATGGTGCTTTTGTTTTCAACCATATCTTATATGATATTTTAAATTTTGGAAAAAACGAAAAAGTAGAGCAATATTTAAATAACCAAGCTCAACCAGCTTATTCTCCTATCTCTAGTGAAAAATTGAGAGAATATGAAGGAGACTTCAATATCTATGCTTCGATGGATGAAACTGATACCAGTATTCCTGATGTTGTTAAAACCAATGAAGGTTGGAAAAGTCTTAAATGTGTCAAAGAAAATCATGTTGGCGTTATCAATATAATACTATTCTCTTTAAAAGATGTTTTATATATGGCTGATCAATATCAATCTATTTTTAATGCTATAGAACAAGCTTTATAGAATGAAGAAGATTAAATCAAGTACAAAATTTATAATTTTATTGGCAACTAGTATAGTGGGTTTATTAATAATGTTTTTCCTTTCTTTGTATTTTGGTGCTGAGAAAAACATTAATTTTGTCGATATTATAAATTCGTTATTTCGTTTCAACGATGAAATTTTTAATGAAGTAATAGTAAGAAATATTAGACTTCCACGTTTTATCGCTGATATTTTAGTCGGTGCAAGTCTAGCAATAGCTGGAGCTTTAATGCAAGGCACAACAAAAAACCCTATGGCTGATTCAGGAATTATGGGAATATCTTCTGGTTCAGTTTTTGGAGTAGTAATAATAATGACTTTCTTTCCAAATATTTCAAGATTAGGAAGAATTGGTATCTCTTGTTTGGGGGCAGCTATTGTAACTTTTCTAATATATGGAATTGCTATGATGAGCAAAAGAGGAATGACTCCAGATAGAATGGTTTTATCTGGCATGGCTATATCAACTTTGTTTTCCTCTGTAACAACAGCTTTAGTATTAAAACAAGGAACAAGTTCCGAAATGTTCAAATACATGTCTGGATCTAGTGCCAATACAATATGGTTAGATATAGAATTAGCTTTACCTTTCTTTCTTGTCTGCTTCATATTGGGAATAATAATCTCCAGGAATTTAACTATTCTTTCTCTTGGAGATGAGACAAGCACTGGACTTGGTGTCAATGGTAAAGTCATCAAATTGTTATCAACTATAATCGTTCTAGTTTTATCAGCCATAGCGGTTGTTATAATCGGCCCTGTATCTTATGTTGGATTAATGATTCCTCATATAGTTAGATATATAGTCGGTTCTGATTATCGTTTCGTCATTCCAAGCTGTGGACTTCTGGGAGCATTATTTGTAACTTTTGTAGATTTTTTAGCAAGAAACATAATGCCAGAAATTGAACTGCCTATTGGATTAATTATCACTTTGATCGGTGTTCCTTTCTTTATATTCGTCTCGAGAAAAAAAACTGCGGAGGATGCTTATTAAATATGAAAAAGTATCTTCTTAAATTTAAAAACTATAATTCCTTAAAAAAAGGAATTATCATCAATGTTTTCTTGTTTGTCCTTACTATTGTGGTTTTTTTTATAGGATGCAATGTCGGTCAATATAAAATTTCAGTTTTAAAAGTCTTCGAAACTTTATTTGGTGGCGGTGACAAATATTCAAAAATGACTTTATTTGAATTTCGTCTTCCAAGATTATGTTTAGCTCTTTTAGTAGGAATAGGTATGGGAGTAGCTGGTGTCAGCATGCAAAATCTTCTGCATAATGATCTCGCTAGTCCAGGAACATTAGGGGTTTCTGATGGAAGTGGTCTTTTTGTAACACTATATGTTGCCCTTTTTAAAACCAGTTCTTCTTCTGCAATATTGCTTCCTATATTAGCCTTAGCTGGAGGACTGCTATCTGCTGTTATTATATTTGCTTTATCGGTGAAAAGAAAAAGCAATATCAATCCAATAAGAATGATAATGACTGGTGTCAGCATGTCTGCAGCCTATGGAGCTATAGGGACTATTATGATGTACGCCCTCGATCAGTCTCAACTTGAATTTCTACAAAGATGGCAATCAGGCGAACTTTGGGGAACCGATTGGAGTTATATTTCAATATTAGCAATATGGCTATTGATATTCGGAAGTATTATCTACTATAAATCCAGAACTTTAAATGCCATAGATATGGGGTACGATATCGCCAAAGGAATTGGAGTAAACGTAAAAAAAGAATTCATTATCATCGCTTTTTGTGCAGTTGCCATTTCCTCAGCTTCTGTTGCTTTTGGCGGGAATTTCTTTTTCCTTGGTCTTATTGGTCCACATATTGCAAGAAAAATGGTCGGAACAGATAATAGAGTTTTATTCCCAGCCAGCTCTTTAATCTCAGCTATTCTGATATTGATTTCCGATATGTTAGTTATGGGAGTAGATTTCCTCATAAACATTCCTACAGGAATTTTAGTATCGATTCTCTCCGTCCCTTATTTCATCTACTTATTGATTAAGGAAGGCTAAAATGAAAAATATTATTAAAACAAAAGATTTAAAAATTGGTTATGATGATGTAATAATCGTTCCTTCATTTAATTGTGAAATAAAAAAGCATTGTATAACATCGATTATCGGCCCGAATGGTTGCGGAAAATCTACCGTATTAAAAGCGATAGGAAGAATCATTCCCCATGCTAATGGAACAATTATAATCAACGATCAAGATATGGGGAAATTGAAAACTCTAGATATTGCCAAAATGATGGCAATATTGCCTCAATCACCAACTGCTCCTAGTTCCATCTCTGTCTTTGATTTAGTTAGCTATGGACGTTATCCTTATCAAAAAGGATTAGGAAGATTAAAAAAAGAAGATAAAGATATCATCGAGTGGGCATTAACTGTCACTCATATGCAAGAGTTTAAAAACAGAGCAATATGTAATCTTTCTGGCGGTCAAAGACAAAGAGTATGGATTGCAATGGCATTAGCACAACAGACCGATATTATTCTTCTAGATGAACCGACAACTTATTTAGATTTAAATCATCAATTAGAAGTTTTGGAATTGTTAAAAGAATTAAACCAAAAAAATAATACCACCATTGTTATGGTTTTACATGATTTGAATTTAGCCAGTAAATATTCGGATTTTTTACTAGCGATGAAAGATGGAAAAATTGAAAAATATGGTACTCCAAAAGAAGTATTTGATAAAGAAATGCTAGCCAATTGTTTTCAAATAGATGGTGAAATAATCATTGATAAAAATAGTGAAAAACCCTTATGTGTTTCCTATGAACTATTAAGAAAAAAAGGGAGTGAACATGATGAAGAATAAATTTATAGCAATTTTTACAATCATTTTGCTTCTTTCTTCTTGCTCGAATTCCAAAGTCAAAGATCATATTGAATATGATCTTCCTGATGTCGAATACACCGAAAATATAGCATTAAAGAAATTACCTGAAGTCAAAAATATAGACTCAATGCAAGACCTATCAAATTTTATTGATTATGCTGTCTTTTATAACCAAAACGAAGACTTTGTTTATACAAACGTAACTGACGCATATAAAAAAGTATTGTTAGATGATTTAGATTATCAAATAAACTGGGCTGCTCAATATGCAACAATCGGTCATAATTTTGTTAAAAACTACGATGCTAGCAAACTTGACGAAAATTTAATTGGAATCAGCGGTTATATCTTCGATTATGGCTTTAAATACTATGAAGAAAAAGCAAATAATATTATTACCTTTGAATACTATCAAGATGTTCTAAGCAAAAACACTTATCAAAATAATGATATCAGTAACTTGCCTTTATATCAAAATAATGATGGTTTTGTTGAAGTCACTAATAGTGAGCAATTATTTTATGCCTGCATGAACAATTATTTTCCTTATTGTAAAAAAGAAACAAAAGCTTATGAAATATTACAAAAAGCAACTGGAATTTTAAATCGCATAATCAAAAAAGACATGAATGAATTAGAAAAGTACATAGCGATTTATCACTATATTCTTTCTGAAACCACTTATGATTATTCTTCATTCAAACAAAAAGATAGCGTTCATCAAGATTATGCCTGTTATTTTTTAGAAGGCGTATTTGATCATCATACAGCTGTCTGTGATGGACTTACTAAAGCTCTTGTTTTGTTTTCTAGACTCGAAGGAATAGAAGCCTATCATATAGGAGCTCTATCTAATATCGGTGGTCATGCTTATTGCTATGTAAAGATAAATGATAATTATTATTTATCTTGTCCAACTTCCGGATCAAGTATAGAGACCAAAAACAATATCAAATACTATGTTCATAATAATTTGTATATGTTGACAAGCTACTATACAAGCTCTCCAAGCTGGGATTATTCTTCCGAAGCTTTTCCAAATATCAAGCAAGAAGTTTTAAAAAGTAATCCATTTCCTTATTACGATAATTATTACATAACCATTGATAACGAAAAATATTCTCTTCATATCGAAGATTTTGCAACAGGAAATAAGATATTAAACTTTGTTGAAAACGTTGCTAAGGAGAACAATTTATGCTTGCAAATAGAACTTCTTGGCTCTTATGAAATCATGTCCAATATTTGGCAAAATTATTCAGATAAAGATAATTTAAATTTTGTAAATAATGGAATTCTGAGTAAAGAAAAAGCTTATGCCTTTTTCTTCGATTTTAGAAAATGAAAAAAATAATATTATTTATAAGTTTATTGCTTCTTGTTTCCTGCAGCAATAATCCTTCTTCTACCTCTTCAAGCACAAATCCACTAAATAAGCTGTTTTTTGCCTCAGATTTAGAAGAAAAAAATTTACCTAAACCAAAAGAAAAAATTTCTTCCCTTGATGAAATGATCTATGCCTTAGATTATTTAGCTTTTTATCAAATAGACAAAAAAGTATCATTTTATATCGATAATAATTACTCAAAGACTTTCTATAACATCTATCAAGAATTTTCTAAAGCTCAAGAGCAAGTTCAAATCGCTGATGTTTATCCATCTTTTATCAACTATAGCTTATATGTCGATTATAAAGTCATCACTATCAATGTTGTTCCTCAACAAATTGCAACAAAGTCTAACAGCAAATTAGAAGCAAGTAAGATCTATGAGATAGATTACCAAAAAGAATCAAGTGAGCATCAGATTCCTTTAGAAAAAAGCAATTTAAAAGAAATTGAAGTTGAAACAAGTCAACAATTATATTACGTTGTTGAAAATAAATATAAACCTATTTTAAAAAAGAATTCCATCGCTGAAAAAATATATTCCACAGCTAAAGATATCTTAAATTCGATTATAGATGACACTATGAACGAATACCAAAAAGCCAAACAAATATATAACTATATTTGCAGTGAAATAAGTTACGATTACATAACAAGCGGTGAATCTACCTACAATTTAAATGAAAATCAAGCTTACTTTTTAGAAGGTGTTTTCCTCAATCAAAATGCAGTTTGCGATGGAAAAAGCAAAGCATATTCTCTGCTTTGCAACATGGAAAATATCGACAATGTCCGCGTTACTGCCATAAACGATAAATACCAAGGTCATGCATATAATTACATTAAAATTTTTGATAAATGGTATTTATCTTGCACAACATTTGGAAGCCATAGGATGGAATTAAAAGAAAACGAATACTATATAGTTCCATCTTTAAATATGTTTTTGACAAATTATCAAACCCCATATACTTCTAATTGGGGATATGATTCAAAGATGCACGAAGATATAAAAGAAAAAATCGAATCTCAATCCAACTTTGAATTATCCATTATCGATAACTTAAATAGTTTCAAAGAAATAATTGAAAGTTATCACTTAAATTCGCTTTTAAATATTGAAGTAGAGTTCCAATATTTTAAAGATATAAATTTATTTAAAGAAGATATTGAAAAAGAATATCCTTCATATGAAATAGTTTTATTGAAAAATTTACCATATGAAAATAATTATTACTCAATAATCTTTCTTTCTAACATTTAAGGAGGTTCAAAAAATGTTAAAAAATAAAGTAATAATTCCACTTACAGCTCTGATGATTCTCTCTATATGTTCAATAACTAGTTGTAACAATAATACTTCTTCCAGCTCTAGCAGTTCTTCTAACACTTCTTCCGTAGTAGAATTAAATTATTTGGCATTAACAAGAAGAATAGAATATGTTAAAAACAATTATTTGACAGAAGAAAAGAAAAGCTTATATACAGCAGAAAGTATTAAAATTCTTGAAAATGCTGTAAAAGAAGGGGAAAGTTTGGTCAACAATGCTAAAACTCAACAAGAAATCGATGATGCTGTTATAAAAATTAATAATGCTATCGACAATTTAATATCCAATATAAATCCAGACAAAACTTTAGATGAAATCGGAGAATTCTTAGATAATTGCAATGGAAACTATACATTAAAAGTTAATGACTATTACAAAAATAATAATGAAACTCCAATTTCCTATACTATAAAATCAACTGATAAAGCTATATATGACGTTGAAAAAAATGAAGGTTTCATCAAATTTGATGGCTATGTCCATAACTTTAATTATGTCGACAACAATTTTTCTCTTGGAAGAGTACATCTTGGTGAAAGTCAAAGCCCGGCTTTATATCTTACCGAAAATCGTTTGAGTGATGTTGTCAGCCAACTCGGTGTCAGTGAACCATTCACATCATTTGGCCTTTCAGTATATAGCGGATTTAAACAAGTTCCAGGACAAAAATACTATATTACCGACAGCACAACATATTTCGATTTGACATTGGATTTAATCAACAATAGATATCAATCCTACGATGGCTTTAATGGCCTTTTGCAAAGTATGACCTTAGAATTAACAAATGATAATGTTCTTTTTATGCGTCTATACGGAAATGATTTAACCGATTTAAAATTCGAATTAGAATTTTCTTCATTCAACACCACCTCTATTGATGGAGTAGATGAATATTTAGCAAATAATACCGAATATAACACTTCCTTCAGTCCGATGGATTTAGCTAAAGATATGGTAGAAAAATCAAAGACCAGCTGTGGTTTAAAATTCAATGTCTTTTCACACAAAGAAGGAAAATCAACTCAAAATCCAAATTATACAATTACCTATAAAAATACTGCTCAAAATGAATATTGGTTATCTTCATCTAATAATGGTATTATCAAGAGTGGATCTTCTTATAAAAACTTCAAATATGAAAATGATACTGCAACAATAAATGATGATGCTGCCTATGGAATTAAAGACATCGATATCATCAATAAACTACTTGTAAATTATAATGAGTTTACTTTATTAGATAAAACCGACGACTACTATTTCAACGTTGGTGAAAATCCTGAGATACAACAAATGCTTTACCGTTTCTTTGAACTCAGCAATTACCAAAATGTCGCCGATAGAAATTATTTCAACGATGAACCTTCAAAAATAAAAACTTCTGATATTCAAAAAGTATCATTAACAAAAAATGACGAAGGAAAATTAGTAATAAGTCTTTTCAGTGAATTATCAAGTGGAAAAGATGGCTTAATAATCCGTGCTGTTCTTGAAGATTATCAAAATGTCACCATCGATGGTCTTGAAGATTTAACTTCAGCAAATAAAAAACAATTGCAAGATTTCTATACTTCTATAAAAGATGCTGATCAAGAAAAATACACCGAAAAATCCTATCATGCCTTTAAAGTAACTCTTGATAAAGCTCAAGAAATTCTAAATGATCAAACTAGCGATATCAACACTTATATTCAAATGCTTTCTGTTTTAAAGAATTCATATTCTGAATTAGAATTAAAAACATCTAGCTTTGATGAAGATGGTGAAAGTAAAATCAAAACATTTTTAAATGAAAATTCATCATACTCCACCTCTTATAAAATGGAAGTAACAAGCAACAATAAAACTTTAACCTATATTGCTAAGTACAACAAATATTTCTATTGCTTAGAAACTAAAACTGGTTATGTAATGATTGATAATTTCGTTCATAGTTTCCATGTTAAAAACGATAAAATCGTTATCGACAATCTCTATAGTAATGAATATGGCGCTCACGCAAATCAAATCGCTAGAGTTCAAAAATATTTTGGTAATTTCGAAAGTTTAGCTGGAATTGAAGATTGGGAAGAACTTAGTGGTTCATATATGACAAGATTAAGCAATTCCAATAAATACTTCACCACAAATGTCGACTACTTGAATTTTGTTCCAAATATCAATACCGATAATTTATGTGGCTTCTCCTTAGAATTGTTAGAAAATAATAATTTCGAACTCGAATTATATAATTCCACTTCTCTCAATATGAAGATGGATAATGCTAATAGTTATGAATTAGCTTCATTAAATAAGGGTAGTGTCAATACAACTGTTAAAATTACAAATCTAAAAAATGCAACAGATGATCTTTTAGAAGCATTCATCAATAGCAACGATGCTGTTTTTACCAAAGATGAAATATTGAATAAATTAAAAAATTTCCCACAAACCTATGTCATTAAAAATGATGATGGCGATATAGCCTTAGTAAGTGACAGATATTATTTAGACTTAGAAACAAATCAATTCTATGCTGTAATAGAAGGTAAAGTTAATAAATATCAATTCAATCCTAATTTTATTGCCGATGGAACAGATCCATATAAACTTCTTGAAGCGGGCATTAAAGTAAATGGTGTTGAAGCTACTTCCATCGCTCAAATTACTGGCACTTTAAATGGATTGAAATCCTTAACTGAAAATGACATTACACTTCCTATCGATGAAGATACAAATTTGAACACAAAGCGTTATTATTATGAACTTAATAGTGAAAAAACAGGTGACATCGTTAAAATTTTAGATATAGACAGCGATTCATTAGGTTCTTTATGCGTATCTTATAATAGCAAAGGCGAAATCGTCATTGTCAACTATGAATCCGACTACTACATTGAATCTTATTACACTCTATCAACTGAATATGATGAAATGACAGATATAATGTTAAATAATATCATTTCCATGTTAAACAACGAATTCTAAAATTAAAAATTTAATATAGGAGTAGTAGTTATTGACTGCTCCTATATTTTCAAGTATAAAAAAAGTATGAAAAAAATAGCAATTTACGGAAAAGGTGGAATAGGAAAATCAACAACAGTTTCAAATCTTGCCTACAGTTTATCAAGTCTTGGAAAAGTAGTTTTTCAAATTGGGTGTGATCCTAAAGCTGATTCAACCATCGCTCATAATTATGGTGATAGAATACCATCAGTTTTAGATTGCTTAAGAAATAATAAAACCGAAGAAAAAGACTTTCTTTTTAAAGCTCACGACAACGTTTACTGCATTGAATCTGGCGGTCCAATTCCTGGAAATGGATGCGCTGGAAGAGGAATTATTACCGCCTTCGAAAAAATAAAAGAATTAGATTTATTTAATAAATATCACCCCGATTATGTTTTATATGATGTACTTGGAGATGTTGTGTGCGGCGGTTTTGCAATGCCGATAAGAAATGGATATGCCGATGATCTATATATTGTCACTTCAGGTGAAATGATGTCCTTATATGCTGCTGATAACATATTAAGAGCAGTAAGATATCAAGTAAGACCTGGATACGCTAAATTCAAAGGACTTATCATCAATAAGAAAAATATCGAAAACGAAGACCAGATAGTTGAAAAAGCAGCCAAAGAAATGGATGCCAACATCTTTTATACCATCGAAAGAGATAAAAAAATACAAGAAGCTGAAAAATTAAAAATGACAGTTTGTGAAGCTTTTAAAGATTCTAAAATATCTCATGATTATCTGATGTTAGCAAAAAAAATAATTGAAAATGAATGAAATCAAAAATATATCTTATAATGTTAAAAATCTAAATCATTGCCCACTTGATTACATCTTAGAAGAAGTATATAAACTAGGAAAAATCAATATTTTAACAATAGGAACGGGGGAATGCGCTTATTTTACAAGCAAACAAAATTTTTCTGATAAGCAATTAAATTATTCTTATATATTAGAAGATAAAGAAATAGTATTCGGCGATTTTTCATCATTAGAAGACGCCTTCTCTTTATTAAATAACTCAGAATATAAAACCATCGTCGTCATAACCTGTATTCCCGCAATTATGAAGTACAACGGTGAAATGATCATCCTGAACCTTCTCAACTATTTCTTTTACGAATACAGAAGAGTATTGCAGGCAATCTTCATTGGATAATAATCCGGCAGCAGGTTCCGCCATTACCACTCCATTCACTCCGGTCGCTTTCAGGGCCATACAGTACCGAATAATGAAATCGGTACATTTGCGCAGCAAAGTGTTGGCTGCCTCGGGGTTGATATAAATCAGCATCATGATCTCAGACATATCATATAAGCGTCCCGCTAATGAATAAGGACCGATACAACCAGCCAGCACCGGACGGTCTGTGATATTCTTTGCAGTCAGCATATTCGCTTTGAGATATTGCGCGATCCTTCCTTTATTCAGTGCTGGTATTTCCAAGGCATCAATGGCAGCTTCGTCTGCAAGCAAACGACCGGATACGCTTGGTACTTCATTCTCCGGAAATATAATTTCGGCTCCGAATGCTTCCGCCTCTACCGTTAAATCCATGATAACCGTTGCGGCAGCAGCAGGATATTTGTCGCAGAGCGCTTTGATTGCTTCATAATGCACCTGTCCGTTCGTTACTGCATCATGAACCGTCTTTCCGATAAGCTCGATGCCCGGATGTGTCATGATAGGAATGGAAATGACCTTTTTATTTAGGATCGTCTGACCGATCCAGTCTTTCATATTCAGTTTACCCATAACTTCTGTTTTTTAACTTCGTCATATAGTAAGACGATATTATTGTTCTTTTGTAATCTTGAAGTTTGCATAAAAAATAGATGATTATTATAAAAAACTATGTGTCATAATTGTATCTATGATATTTTACGCACTAGAATCAACGTAAGTGAAGGATTTTAGACTGAACATTTCATTGATCTTAATGGCATATTATATAAAATATCTCGGCGGATAATGTACTGGAGAGGATGAAATTATTACACTTTATGCGATAATAAGTTGGACGTTACAAAAATAACGAATATATTTGGTGTTAAATTAGTATCATATAGTTCTCTTTTGGTATAATGGCAAATAGAAAAATGATGCAATGTAATTCTTTAATAGTACCTACTTTAAAAATTGAAATTATGAAGACGATTAAGCAAATTGTATTTTGTGTCTCATTACTACTTGTAATGAATTGTTTTTATTCTTGTTCAAACTCAAATGATGTTGTTATAAATACACAACAAAATCAAGAAAAAACACAAGATGTTGAAATTCAAGAGTTAATAGACTTTATAGAAACCTTGAATGCTAATAAAATACAGACTCGTGGTCCCTTTTGGAATCGAATAAAGCGTTTTCTTGTAGGAGATGCTTGGGGTTATGGTTGGGGAGTAAATAAAGGTTTAACACCTAGAGGTGGCTTGATTACGGCTGTTGTATTCTCACTTATTTGTGCGGCTTCAG
>ERZ780149.3805-NODE-3805-length-12232-cov-9.867373_pt1 | contig 12232 bp, 9 predicted proteins | sample MGYA00511367_ERZ780149 | MGnify/ENA primary metagenome ERZ780149 (study PRJEB29588, sample SAMEA2153852) | human gut metagenome | biome: human gut; feature: human-associated habitat; material: faeces | place: Denmark | collected 2008/2010 ...
CTATTTTATATTTATTTGTAGTTAAATAATATTTTTCGTCTACATCTCTTTCTAAATAATCTAATAACGTTTTAGAGCATCCTGTACCTTCAATAAAGCTAAACTCTTCGTTCTTATCTAATATAGCAACAAGAAAATATCTTTTTCTTGTTTGTGGTACTCCATAATCAATAGCATTTAACACTTTATCATATAATGTATATCCTAAGCTAGTTAAATCTTGTTTAAACAAGTCTAGTGTACTTTTAAATGCTTTACTAGTAATATTAGCAACATTTTCAAATATTACATAGTGTGGTTTCTCTTTTACTTCTTTTAGTAATCTTATCATTTCCCAACCTAGACTTGATCTAGTAGAACTCTTAAAATCAAATCCTTTCATTTTACCAGCACAGCTGATATCCTGGCATGGAAATCCTCCGATCCATATATCACAATAAGGTAAATTCTCTCCTTTTATTTCTGTAATACTACCTAAATTTAATGATTCATCTATATTATGAATAGCACAAAATGATTTGATTGCATTTTTGTCTATTTCAGAAAAAAATTCTAATGTATAATCCTTAATTATTTTTTCATCTTTTAATTTTTGAAAAGCTTTTTCTGGTGCTCCAATACCACTAAAAAAAGTACCAACTTTTATGGTACTCTCACTATAATTTTTATTTGTCATTTATAATTCCCCCTTTTCTATTTTAACGACAAAAAAAGATACAGATTGTCTGTATCAAATTCACTAATATTTATAAGGAAAATAAAGGCTTAAAACTATAATTATTATTTTTTGATTTAAACAACGCACCAGTTGGCTCGTCTGCTAGTATTAGGCATGGAGCTGTTATTATTGCACGGGCTGCTGCTACTCTTTGTTTTTGTCCTCCACTCATTTGGTAAGGATATTTTTTTAATACTGATTCGATATCTAGTTCTTTTGCTACTTTCTTTATTCTTTTATCTATTTCTTTGGGACTTACATTTTGAATTGATAAGGCTAGTGCTATATTTTCATAGGCTGTTAAGGTATCTAATAAATTGAAGTCTTGAAAGATGAAACCTAAGTCTTCTCTTCTAAACTTGTTTAAATCATTTCCTTTTAGTTTTGTTATGTCAGTTCCTCCTACAAAAATATGTCCGGCGGTTACTTTATCAATTGTGGATATGCAGTTTAGTAATGTTGTTTTACCTGAACCTGAAGAACCCATGATAGCGACAAACTCTCCTTTTTCTACTTCAAATGATATGTTATCTATGGCTTTAGTTAAACTTGATTTACTTCCATAGTATTTTTCAATATTTTCTATTTTTAGTATATTTTCCATATTATTTTCCTTCCTTTCGTAATTAATAATACTAGATAATAGGAGATTTGTCGTAAGTTTAATATTACAGTATATTACTTTTTTGTAAGGTTAGTCTTCTGGGTGATAAAGTTTATTTTTACCAAAGGTTATTTTGACAATGGTATATTCTTTTTCTTCAGATTCTATTTCTATTTTATGACCTAGTTTGGTACATAATTTTTTGGCTATGTATAGACCCATGCCTGTTGATTTGATTTTATCTCTGCCATTAGTACCGGTAAAGGATTTTTTGAAAACATTTGGGATATCACTTTTTGGTATGCCAATACCGTTATCTTTGATAAATAAGGTTATTTGATTATTATCTTCTATAGCATTTATTTGGATATAGGAGTTTGGCACATCTTTTTTGTATTTGATACTGTTATTGATAATTTGATTTAAAATGAATTCTAACCATTTTGTATCGGTATAGACTTCGGTATTTTTTATATTGACGATTAGGTCAATTTTATTTTCTAAGAGGTCATCTTTATTTTTAAGAGCTACTGATGAGATTATTTTTTCTAGTTTTACTTTTTTGAAGATAAAGTCTTCACTGGTATAGTTACTTCTTACATAGTAGAGGATTTGGTCGATGTAGTTATCTAGTCTTTTTATTTCTTCAATGTATTCTTTTGGTACTTGGTTTTTATGATTATGAGTCATAAGGATTAGACTTGATATTGGTATTTTTACTTCGTGTATCCACATCTCAATATAGTCTTTGAAGTCTTTGGTGCTATTTATGTAACTACTGACATTTTCAATCATTGATTTGTTGATGTCGCACATGATGTTATATATTAGTTCTTCTTCGTAAGTATTTGGTTTTGATATGGTTTCTAGGACTAGGTATTTTTTATCTAGATTTTTGGTATTGGTTATGATGGTGTTATAGAAGGTTCTTTTTTGGAAATATGATATTAAGATGGATATGATTAGTGTTAATAGTAGTAATACTATGGTTACTATTATTAGTCCCTCTGGTACTTTGAAGGCAATGTCTAATAGGGTTATTAAAATTATTGATATGATAGTGATAATGATTATGCTTATTTTATCTTTTAGATAGTTTGTTAATTTCATAATAGTATATATCCTTGTCCTTTTCTTGTTTCTATGGCATTTGGATAACCAAAGTCCTCTAGTTTACTTCTTAATCTACTTATATTTACGGTTAGAGCATTATCGTTTATGTATTCTTCATTATTCCAAAGAATGGTCATTAGTTCATCTCGTGATACAATTCTATTTTGGTTATTTAATAGGTGCTGAAAGATTAGCATTTCATTTTTGGTTAGTTCTAATTCTTTGTTACTACCAGATAAGGTGCCTCGTGATGGCGAGACTTCTAAATCTTTATATTTCAGTACTTCAGTACTATTATCTAATCTTTTAAAGATATTTTGTATTCTTAGTAATAGAATGGTTGGACTATAGGGCTTAGTTATATAATCATCTGCTCCATAAGAGATTGATAATATTTCATCGGTTTCATTTGCTCTTGAGGTTACCATTATTACGGGAATATTTGTTTCTTTTCTTATTTCTTTTAGTAGTTGTTCTCCATTTTGATATGGTATGTTTATGTCTAATAATATTAAATCTACATTTGCTTTTAGTATTTCTTCTTTGGCATTTGAGAAGTCTTTTAGTATTAATGCTTCATATCCAGCATTTACTAGTAGTTCATATAATTCTTTAGATATAATAGTATCATCTTCAATTATCATTATCTTTTTCATATATTATATTTCCTTCTTTCTATAGTTCTATTATATCATTATATTGATGGATTTTATATTACAAGTTTGTAAGGTATGAAAAAAAGACTTAGTACATCATTACGATGTAGGTAAGTATTTTCTATTTTTTATTTTCTAAATACAGCAACTATTTATATAAATGGTAAATGATGAATATCAAATTTATATTCTGCATTCCTTAGTTCCAATAGCATCTTATTTGCCAGGTTTATGTATTTCATTGTTTTATATTTTTTTAGTTCCTTTTTAAATTCATCTAAATCATTATATATTTTTTCTCTCGGCAAATAATATAAACTTATGCTATTTTCAAAATTTATTGTTTTATTATCATTAAGGCAATCATATAAATATAATATATAATCCATTGCATATGCATATCCAAATAAATATGCAGCATCAAACATGTTGCCAATTTTCACATATCCTTCATATAGCATATAATATGTGTCTATAGATGAATGAAAAAATTCAGGATCTAAATATTCACCATAAACTTTTCTTGCTAAAATTCTTTCCAGCGAATGTATTACACCATCTTGAAAACATATTGAATATATTAGTAATGGTTCTTTTTTTTCTTTTAACATTTTATTGGTTTCTTGATGAACATCAAATGTCATGGGTAACATTATATCTACTATATTATACAAAACGTCAGAATTCAATAAATATTTATCATTTATCAATTGCTTTCTTATTTTTCTAACAAAAGTTGAGCCCAATGTATTGATAACAGTTACGTTTTTATCTTTTAATTTTTCTACCATTTTTTCATCAGGAGATACTATATAAAAATGTGGCTTCAGACTACCCAACTTTTCATCAATAAATTGCCATATTTTTTTAAAGTCTTCATCATCTAATGAATATCCTATGAATACGACTGTCTTTCTGCTTAACAATTCTTTTATTCTTCCACCTATTAAATTTTCTTTCAAATTGTTATAACATTTTTCGTAATCTGCTTCAGTTATTATTAATGTTCCAACATTATCTATACTTCCGTGAATTTTATATACCTTTCTTTTTTTGTCGTCGAGTAATGATATATCCTCATTATAAACTATGGGCATACATCCACATTTTTCCTCAAATTGTCTATCCCAATTTGTTGTTATTATCTCTTTTATGCTATAGATATCAGATAATGGAACAAAAAATTTATTCATAATATTATCTATTTCTGGAAATGATTTGTAATAATCAAATCTATCAATAATTTTATTAATTAACTTTCTCCTTCCATTTGGTTTTTCACAATACTTAGTCATCAATTGAGGAAAGGTATTATTATTGCTTTCACTTAGTTCATCATTTATGTCGGCATACAATGTTGACTTATATACGTTTTTACCCTCTGTACTTATACCAGCACCAGCAAATATAACCAAATCTCCTTTTTTAACAGCATGAATAATTTCTGCTGGAACATCGAATTCTGTATTCATACATAATGCACATCCTTGTTTTTCTTCATTTGTTTCATTATCAAGTTTTCCCATATAGTATGATCATCCTCCTTCATTCCAATACCTTAAATTTATTATAAACTTGTTTTTATAATAAATTTATTTTAATATAAATTTTTCATTATACAATTATATTTTGTGTATATTGATGTTCTAATAAAAAAATTCAATTAATTAAAAATATACTTTCATTTATTTGTTTATTATATAGTTATTGTGCTGTTTATGCGACAAAAATTGTGACTTCTCGCAGCAAAAGTCTAAATTATAAATTATCCATCGCAATTCCGAGCCTATCATCTATAATTGAATATATTTTTTCACTTAAATCAGTTCCAAGGTTATTAATAATTAAATTATTAAATATTTCATAACTGCACTCTTCATGATTTTTGTATAGTTTGAATATATATTTAGTAATTAGGTCGGCAAAACAATATGATGTAATAATGCATGTTTTTGTTCCTTTAATATCTTCTACTGCACTTGGTACATATCCCGGTGTAACAATTATAGTATATTCAGCATTGTATAATATTCTATGCTGCTTTAGTCTCCCATCATTAATGCTAGATAATTTTTTATGTGTTGATTTGCCATCTGCACAGAATATAGTATTATTTTTTAAATAGTGACACAAAGAATCTGGTTGCCCCGGTCCTCCAATCGTTTCGGCATTAACATCTTCAAACAAATTGAAGCTTTTTGTAATGTATTCTTCAAATTTTGACCATTTATCTGGATTTGTTGAAGTTTCAACTAATAATTTAGGAATTTGGAGATATTCTGTATATATATCTTCTTTTTCTTCTATCTCCTGTAATAAAAATTCTGGCACACTATTATAAATTTCCCTTATCCAGTCGCTTCTAAGTCCGTGCGGTTTTTTTATTTCTTCATACAATGAAACTTCCAATAGGTATTTATTAACAAAATCTAATAAACTAGTATTTATTTTTAATGTTCTTGGTGTAACTACCGTTGGATTTTTTCTTGCTTTAGAATGAATAGTAAAACGTTCTGATTTCTTTTCTTGAATTGTAATATTCATTTCTGACAAAATATTAAATAAATAATTGCAACTAACATAATTTTTTATAAATTGTGTTGCATCTACAGTTAATGTTTTAATAATTTCTTCTGTATTATTTTTTCTAAATTCAATAATTGTGTCAACAATTTTGTCATAATCACTTTTATTCTTGACTGTCTTTATATAATAAAGTATTTTAGACACCTCTATATTTGTTAATTCATAATTTAATCGATTATCAGTAAGTAACTTAAATATAAGTCTTAGTGGATATATATCAAATTCTTTCATTTTTTTATATGGATTATCGAACTGGATATTGAAAAGCATTCCAATAAAAACTTTATTTCTTTTTATTTCATCTTGCTCGTATTTTAATAATAGTTCTCCATATGAACTGACATGAATCTTTCTATTTGCTGTCTCATAAATTGCACCATAGAAACGAGGCTCATCAATTTTATGATTAGCTGAAGAAAAATCATAAAAATTCTTTTTTACATATGGGTTATATGTACCCATTTTCGAATGTTGTTCCATAAGTAATTGTTGAACATTTTCTTTTCGACTGATTCCATTAAGTTTACCAAATACATTTAATGTTATAAAGAACTGCTTTATATTGCATGAGTTTTGTGGAAATAGCCATACATCTCTATTCATTATTGTCACCATCCAAATTTCTTACTATCTTATATATTAATAATGGTGGAATACCTTCTCCAATAACCCTTCTTATAAAATTGTCATTTGCCCATATTGGTATGTTCCAATTATCAGGTATTGTAAATAATCTCATTATTTCGTACACTGTTAGCACCCTTGCATCACTATATGTACCGTCTTTATTTAATCTGCCAGGATGAACATTACACTGTGATGATATAACACCATTTGCCATAGTTATTGTTGGGGCCGGTTTATCCCATTCCATTCTTTTATATGTAGTGTTGTAACCCTTGACACGTGTACCATCAATCTTTTTTGGATAATAAAATTCATTTTCAAATGCAGAGTGTCCTGTTGGTGTGTGTTGCATTATTTCGACATGCCGTATTGAATGTTCTTTTGGAATGTGCCATTTATGTACTTTTCTGCATTCTTCTATTTTTTTATCGTTTCCTATAAAATAATTACTGTTTCCATCAATAATTGCTTCGACACTTGGAAGATCGCCAATTGCATCCCTAACAGTTATAACCTTATTCTCTTTTTTAGGAAATTCCCATTTATTTATTTTGTTTAATAAGATTATAGCTCTTTTTCGATTTTGTGGAACACCATAATTTTGTGCATTTATTATTTTGTTAGTATTTATATTGTACACGTTTCCAAATTCTTTTTGAATTATTTCTTCTACTGTATTATTATTTCCATTATAATCTATTTTCAGTTTGAGTAACTGTGGAACATTTTCAATTAAAACATAGTCCGGGTTTAAATCCTTTATTGCATTTAGAACTGGAATTATTAAGGTGTTTCTACTGTCAGAATAATTTCTTTTACCGGCTACACTCATTCCCTGACACGGCGGAGTTGCCATTAAAAATTTACAACTCTTATTTTTTGCAAGTTTTATTACTTCGTCGTAATGTTTATTAATATCTCCTTGTATCATCTCACATTCTGGATACACATTTTTATAAAATTCAGCTCTATTTTTTTCAAGTTCATTAGCTACTACAATATTTATTCCACACTTTTTTAATAATAATTCTCCAATTCCAACATTAGAAAAAAGTGACAAACCATTTATCATAATTTTTCCTCCTCGTATATATTTTCAAAAACATTCATTAGGACGTTTACTACTATTGAATTACCACAGATCTTCATTATTTGTCCATCGGATAATTTACCTTTTTTCATATTGTAATAGTCAGAATCATTATATCCCATTAACCGGCAACATTCTAATGCATTTAGTTTTCTTTCGAACAATTGTCCATTCTCATTTTTGATCAATTTTAACCCAGTTCTTCCTGCTCTCTGTGTTGAACACACTTTACTTATCATAACACCATTTATTTTCCAGTCGCGATCATCTAAAAATGCATATGTTCCATCTTTTACAGTTCCTTTTATCACTGATTTTGGTGTGAATTTTTTCCATCCTTTTTCATTAAAATCTATTATATCATTAATATCTTTTTTTACTGATAATTCATTGTCTTTAATTAAATCAGTATGACATTTACCATACTTAGATACCACAATGACACGGGGCCTTCTTTGGGGTATTCCATAATCTTTTGCATCAAATATTTTCCAATAATTTGTGTAACCTTGTTTTTCAAGATAATTAAGCCAATCATTAAAGTTTTTTTTATTTTTACCAGTTGTTAAATTTTTAACGTTTTCTAATAGTAAATACTTTGGTCTTTTATTTTCTATTATCTTCTTGCATTCCCATAATAAAGAACTTCTTGTCCCGCTACCAATATCTAACCCTTTTTGTGTTCCTACCGAAGAAATATCTTGACATGGAAAAGAGTAGGTAAACAAATCATGATCCGGAATATCCTTTACATCTAGCTTAGTAATATCACCCAAGTTATTGCATATATCTACTGCATCAAATAATGTTTCCAATGATTCATGATTCATTTTAATTATTTTAGATTTATTTCCTATTCCCCTATTAATAATTATTTCTTTTTTCTTATCATCATTATATCTTTTTCTACTCTTTTTATTATTTGCATGGGTATGATAATATGCAAGAATAGCAGCTTCATCAATGTCGCATGTTGCTACTATTTTATAACTTTTTTTTAAATTTCTTAATGCCATGCATTGTGCTCCAACTCCTGAAAAAGCTTCAAAAACTCTTATCATATCATCACCGCCTTATAGTATATGTGTAATTTAATTATACCATTAAAATCTTTTTTTTCCTATAAAAGTAGATAAATTATTATTAATTTGTTGAAATTTTTATAATATTTTATTCATAATCGGTACATTAAATTGAAAAACGTAAATTATAAGACCTTTTAATTAAAATACAATTAATGAAATTAAGAGTATTAATGCAAGTATATAAAATTATTTTATATTACTCTTTGATACTTTTATAAAAAAACGATAACGTTAATAAATAAAAATTATATTGAATTTTCATTTATCAACAGTTTTTAAAATATATTTATTGCTAACTTTTCAATACGGTTTAAATGTCAATATTTTTTATTTATTGATTAGCCAATCAATGTAGTATTTCCCAGAAAATGTATCTGTACAAAATATAAATACATTTTCTTTTGCCCTAGTTATTCCAACAAAAAGTTTGTTTTTAAAATCTTCTTTAATTGGAAAAGTACTATCTAAATATATTATAACATTTTTGCTTTCTAATCCTTTTGATGAATGAATTGTCATTATTTTATTTTGCTTATCAGAAATATAATAATAATATTTATATTTTTCATCTAATAATTTATCTTGAATTGTATGTATCGTACTTTCACCGATTTCTATATTTAACTTATTTGTTATTTTTATCAAGAATTCATTTAAAGTTAGTCCATTTATTTTTAACTCTTGCTTTTTTATATTACTATTAATAAACGATAGATAATTTGCTAATTCATCAGCAGGATATTTATATCTATCATTTATGTTATCATAGTTAATGTAATATTTTATTAACTCATCAATTATTTCTTGATTAACTTCATAATCATCCGGCATATTATCTAGCTTTTTCGAAAATAAAATATCAAAATCATTTTTAAATTTTTCATATAATTTAATTGCTGTATTATTTGTTTCAGTCAATATATAAGTTCCACCTTTTATTTCTTTTAAAAATTTCAAATCAATTGAATTTATTATTTTGACATGTGAGTCTTTGAATGTTATTGGTGTATTTTTATCAAATATTTTATTAGCATAATACAAAATACTGGGATGACATCTTACACTTACTGTTATCTTTTTTATATTATAATCTTTTTTTGATAGTTCATTAAAGAATTCAGGTCTTGCACCTCTGAATTGATATATTGATTGATTAGGATCTCCAAAAAGTATTATATTAATATTTGTTTTTTCTTTTAATGCTTTTAGGAATTGATGCTGAAAGTAATTTAGATCTTGGGCTTCATCTATATAAATCGATGGAAACCTTATTGAAAAATACTTGTTAAACAGGTCATATTCTACTATTTGTCTTGCTAGTATATATGCTGGGAATGATATTTCATAAATTCCATCATTTAATTTTTTATACCACTTTCTAATATAATCATCAGCTTCCATTCTAACATTGCAATTTCTATCATAATTTCTTACATATGAATTTATTTCTTGTTTATTATTAATTACAATTGAACTGATAGCTATCCTTCTGTTAATTTTTCCAACATGAAATAAATATCTATTTAAAAATGGAAAAATTATTAAGTTCATTATTAAAGAGTCTATAGTTCCTATAAAGCAATTTTTCAATTTATTATTAACCGTATTTAGTCTACCTTTTATTTCATTTGAAGCTGCCTTTGTAAATGAACAGGCTATTATTCCTTGATATTCCTCAAGCACTTCTAATTCTTTTTCTATTTTCTTTACTAACGTATATGTCTTTCCAGCACCTGGACATGCTGATACACAAAGATATTTAGTATTATCATTTATTATTTTTGATTGTTGTTCATCTAACACTTCTTTTAATTCATTATCTATCATAATTAATAAACCCCAACAAGACAGAATTTTTGTTTGCCTCATTAATCTTTATATCTATATTTCTGTCAATAATAAATCTATGTAAGTTTGTCAATTTTGCATCCTTTAAAATTTTTATAACTTCTTCATAATCTTTTTCATTATATTGTATATAATCGAGAAAATCCTTTTCAAATCCCGAATTGTGCTTTGATAATAATATTCTATTTTCTTTAAAGACATCACATAGTTTATCAATATTTTTCTCTACTAATTTTAATTTATCATTCTTATTGGCAAACTGAAAATTTTTTGTATTTGATAAATCTTCTATTCCAAGAATGTTTTTTATTTTTATTTTTCCTTCATCATCTAGATAGTTTATACATCTTGTTATTCCAGCATAATAATATAAATTACTTTTTGATGGTACTTTAAATATATCGTTGTCTGTTTTAATATATACTTTTATGCCTAATGCTTCTAATAATTCTTTTATTTTTTTAAAAGCAATGCCATTAACCGAAAATATTCCAATATTATTATTAAAAACCATATTTCTAAAACTTGGATCTTGCGATAACAAATAACTGTAGAAATACTTTTCTGATTCGCCCTCTATTAATAATACCGTGTCATAATACATCATCTCTGCAATTTCAACATTTATTAAATAACCATATTTTGAAAATTCTTCATTTTCAACATTATATATAAATTTTTTTCTTCTGTATATTTCATTTTGACTATCAAAATACCTTTGAATTTTAATTATTTGATTAGTTTTTTCAAAATCAACAACATGTGGTGAATGTGTTGTAACAATCATTTGGCTTGGTTCAAATGATGCTATAGCACTTATATAATGTTTTTGTAATAATACATATAAATGATTTTCTGGTTCTTCAACAATTATTATTTTTTTCTTATCGTCTTCATAAGTTTTTTCTTTTAATAGCATAGAAAATATTTTATTTTTTCCATCACCTATATTATTAAGTACATTTCCATAACTATCAAGTGTTGAGATTTCTAGCGACTTATATATGTTCTCTAGTTTTATATTAGGGGTTAACTCAAATTTCATTCCATCGAACATTTTTTCAAACTCACCGAGTTCATTTATATCATTTATTATTTCTGCTAATGCCTCATCATTTTTTACATTTTCTTTTAATTTTTCTATTGTTTCTTCTATATTGGGACTAATATGTGTATCCATTTCTATGTGTCTTGCTTCTTTGTACTCAAAAAAATGTTTTGTCTCTTGCTTAGTATCATACGTTGGATTAATATATATGACTGACAACACTTTATCAAGTGGATTTTGTTTTGTTGTGTTATATTCTTTATAATCCAGATCCATATCACCAATTAATAACTCATCTTCATATATCAAAACATCTGTATTGTATGTGGATGTCAATTGTGCATAAACATATTTCTTTCCATCCTTTTCGCTTATCACTTCATGCAATTGTGCCAGCTGTTCATCTGTTAAATCATCTATTTCAAGTTTTATTTTGATAAATATATTTTTTTTGTTACTATTTGTCGAATCAGATTCAAAAAGTGGAATTCTTCTTTTATTATAGTCCAGTACTTTTAATATTGCTGCACAAATATTGCTTTTTCCACTATCATTTTGTCCAATTACTGTTACTACATCATTTATTTTTTCTAAAGTTATATCTATTCCTCTAAAATTTCTTATTTCTATCATGCTAATATGCATATTATTTACTTCACTTCCTTTACTACTAAAAAAACACCAGCACAAAAAATCTATTAAATAGACCTGTACTAGCGTCTTTCTTTAACTAATTTAAGTATACCAAATTATTTTTATTTAATCAACAAATTTAAACAATTTTCTCCATACTAAAATAACATTAGTATATATCTATAGCTTATATATAATAGATGCAATAAGCATAATAAAATATA
>ERZ780149.3819-NODE-3819-length-12196-cov-3.370151_pt1 | contig 12196 bp, 10 predicted proteins | sample MGYA00511367_ERZ780149 | MGnify/ENA primary metagenome ERZ780149 (study PRJEB29588, sample SAMEA2153852) | human gut metagenome | biome: human gut; feature: human-associated habitat; material: faeces | place: Denmark | collected 2008/2010 ...
ACCGGCATATCGTATTTCTCCGCCATGCGGTTTATCGCGCCGAACAGACTTTCAAAGTTCTTTTCGGTGTCGATGTTCTCCTCGCGGTGCGCGGAAAGCAGAATATACTTTCCCTTCTCCAACCCGAGACGGGCATGAATGTCGCTCGCTTCGATTTCGGCAAGGTTGTTCCGGAGCACCTCCGCCATCGGAGAACCCGTAACATAGGTGCGCTCCTTCGGCAGCCCGCAGTCGGCAAGATAGCGCCGCGCGTGCTCGGAGTACGCCATGTTGACATCCGAAATGATATCCACAATGCGGCGGTTGGTTTCCTCGGGCAGGCATTCGTCCTTGCAACGGTTGCCCGCTTCCATGTGGAAGATCGGAATATGCAACCGCTTTGCCCCGATGACCGACAGGCAGGAGTTGGTGTCGCCCAGGACCAACACCGCGTCGGGTTTGATTTCCGCCATGAGCGTATAGGACTTCGCGATGATATTCCCGCAGGTTTCCCCGAGGTTCGAGCCGACCGCGTCGAGATAAACTTCGGGGTCGGCAAGCTTCAGATCCCGAAAGAAGATCCCGTTGAGGTTGTAGTCGTAGTTCTGCCCCGTGTGGGCAAGCACGGTATCGAAATATCTGCGGCACTTGGTGATAACCGCCGCAAGGCGGATGATTTCGGGGCGTGTTCCCACGATAATCAGCAGCTTCAGCCTGCCGTTTTCCTGCCACTTCACATTCTCAAACATTTATTTTCCCACCTTTGCAAGCTCTTCCTGAATGTAGGCAAGCGACGCGATCTTCGCCTTGGTTTCCTCCACGTCCAACAGGCGCGTGTTGTTGGAGTTGAACTCGGTCAGCACGTTGCGCTTCTCGTCGCCCACCCGGAAGTACTTGTCGTAATTCAGCCCGCGGTTGTCGGCGGGAACGCGATAGAAATTGCCCATATCGATCGCCTTCGCGCACTCCTCGTTGGTCAGAAGCGTTTCGTACATCTTCTCGCCGTGGCGGATACCGATCACCTTGATATCCTCCTTCTTTCCGCCGAACAGTTCGCAGACTGCCTGCGCCTGTGTGCCGATGGTGCAGGCGGGCGCTTTCTGGATCAGCAGGTCGCCGTTCTCGCCGTGCTCAAAGGCAAAGAGCACGAGGTCGACCGCTTCCTCCAGAGACATGATAAAGCGGGTCATCTTCGGCTCGGTGATGGTAATCGGGTTGCCGCTTCTGATCTGGTCGATCCAGAGCGGGATGACCGAACCGCGCGAGCACATGACATTCCCGTAACGGGTGCAGCAGATCTTGGTCTTGCCCGAATTGCGGGACTTTGCCACCGCAACCTTCTCTTCAATCGCCTTGGTAATGCCCATGGCGTTGATCGGGTACGCCGCCTTGTCGGTGGAGAGACAGATCACGCACTCCACGCCCGCTTCGATTGCGGCGGTCAGCACGTTGTCCGTGCCGATGACGTTGGTGCGGACGGCTTCCATCGGGAAGAACTCGCAGGAGGGAACCTGTTTGAGCGCCGCCGCGTGGAAAATGTAGTCCACGCCGCACATTGCGCCGCGGCAGGACTGCAGATCGCGCACGTCGCCGATATAGAACTTGATTTTGTCCGCCACTTCGGGCATCTTCGCCTGAAACTCGTGGCGCATATCGTCCTGCTTCTTCTCATCGCGGGAGAAAATGCGGATCTCGCCGATATCCGTGCGGAGAAAACGGTTCAGAACCGCGTTGCCGAACGAACCTGTCCCGCCCGTAATCAGCAGGGTCTTGTTTTGAAAGAGTGACATTATCTTTACCTTCCTAATCTTTAATCTTCCCGATTTTTTTATGATGCTCTTCAGTGTGACAGCTCGGCATCCGCAGATCTTTCGATCATGGCGCAGATTTTTGCGGAAATCTCTTCGGGAACAGAGCTGTGCAGTCTGCCGTTCAGAATGTTCCGCACAAACGCAACGATTTCATACCGGATGCCTTCGCCGTCCAGCTGATAAAAGAACTTTTTCGTTTCGTTGATGTCCTCGTACCGGACTTCAAAATAGTCGGTTTTCCACCACGGAGCAGGAACATACAGATACCCGTTCGATCCGCTGACCACAAGGCTACCCTCGGATTTCACGCCGTTTCCGATTTTGATCGAGGCAACCGCGTCCGGGTAGATCCAGTCGATTTTCGTAAAAGTATCAAACCGCTTTTGCGGATCGGCAAACAGCGAGGCGGTTTCCGCCCTGCAGAAATCGGTTCCCAGCAGTTCAAAGACCGGTAACATCGCCGTCGGTCCCCAGAAGCACATACTGTTCCACTCCCGCGCCAAAAACGCCGGGTCGTCCGCCCGCACCTCCCGCAGGCTGGTACAGGTTGCGTCCACCGAGCGGATTCTGCCGATCTTTCCGCTTTTGAGCAGACCCAGCAGGCGGCTGTATGCGGTCGAGTACGCCGTTTTGATCGCGTCCATCAACACGCAGTTCCGCTCATGCGCCAAGCGGAACAGCTCCCGGCATTCCCGTTCCGTCATGGCAATCGGCGACTCGCAGATCACATGAATCCCCTTGTTCAGGGCAAGCCGGATCTGCTCCGCGTGCACGGAGGGATGCGACGCGATGTAAACCGCGTCCACCTGCTCCAGCAGCTCGCCGTAATCCTGCGTGCGGACGCGCAGCGTATCGTAATTCATCAGATACCTGCGATCCGCCGAGCAGATTCCGACAACATCAACCCCGTTGACATAGGAGCATTCCTTGCGGAATTTTCCCACAAGATGGGATTCCCCCACAAAGCCGAGGCGCAGATTCCGTTGAGCCGAACGGATCTCCGTGGAGGAAATCCCCTCCGTGCGGGGCAGATAGATCACACGGCAGTAATCGTTGAGATAGTCGAACTTTCCTACCCAATCCGAACCGACGGTGAAAATATCCACCTCATATTTCCGGATATCATCAATCTTCTGTCCTTCGTACTCCTCTACAATCACCATATCGGCGATGCCGAGCGCTTTTACCGCTTCCATCCGCTCGATCAGCGACTGCTGAATGTTGATCTTCCCGCGCGTTTTATCAAAGTCATCCGAAGTAACCCCGACTATAAGGTAATCGCCCAACGCTTTCGCGCGTTGCAGAAGCCGTATGTGACCGTTATGCAACAGGTCAAATGTCCCGTAAGTGATTACTTTTACCATACAGTCCTCCGTTTTCAGAGGATGCCTTTTGCCCGCATATCGCGGAACGCCGTAATCAGCTGATCGTAATCCGCCTCATTCAGCGCGCCGATATGACCGACGCGGAATACCGTTTCCCGCAATGCGCCGCCGTTCGGGCAGACCCAGATGCCGTATTCGTCTTTCAGCGCAGTAAAGAGATCCACCGCAGAGGCGGTCAACGGACGGAGTGCCGTGCAGGCATTGGACATGGATTCGGAAAAGAATGCAAACGGCAGATCCGCAATCCGCTCGCGGAAATAGGTTGCCAGCTTCGCAATGCGTTCGGTCTCCCGCCCGATTCCGCCCTTTTCGGCAATCTCGTTCAGGCGGGCATGAATCTGCAACAGCGTTCCGACCGCCGGGGTAAACGGGGTCTGTCCCCGTTCTCCGTTTACCAACGCACTTTTCAGATTCAGATACAGAATCTTGGGATCCATGCGATGAACACGGTCGATCGCGGCGGGAGACAGCATGATCACGGAAATACCGGGCGGGCAAGCCAATGCCTTCTGCGACCCCGTTATCATCACATCGATTCCCAGTGCCTCCATATCGATCGGATCGGCGATAAAGGAGCTGATTGCATCCACAATCAGAAACAGTCCGTTCCGTTGACAGAATTCATGAATCAGCCCCGCGTCATACAGCACGCCTGTGGATGTTTCGTGTATATTCACAACGAATGCCGTGTATCCCTTCCCGTCAAACGGCTCCAGCATTTGCGCCGTCAGCTTTTTGCCCGGCTCGGGGCGGATGACATCATGCGGGATTTCGTGAAGCGTAAGAAGCTCCTCAAACCTTGCCCCAAAGCTTCCTCCGTTCACCAGAATCACCCGATCCGACGGGGAAAGCGTATTCATAACCGCCGCTTCCATGGACGCAGTTCCGGATCCCGTTAAGAATACGGCTCGGGAGTCCTTCGGCGCTTTGGCAAACTGCAAGATCCAACGTTCGTTTTCAAGCATGACCTGCGAAAATTCCGGCGTTCTGAAATACGGAACCTGTTCCGCTCCGATCCGGCGCACGCATTCGTCTGACTGAACAGGACCAACAGTAAAGTTTATCATATCTGCTCCTTTACGGTGCTCTCAATTCTCACCGTCGTTATTTTGAATATCGGGATATCCGCCCCTCATTGTCTCCGTTATGCTTCCCCGTCATTCCGATACGCCACAAACGAATGATGGGTCACGCGCTCGTTTTCGGGCGGAAGCTGCATATAGTCGCCGTAGTAGCAGGTCAGCCATTCGTCCCAACCGACAGGCGCTTTGTATTGCTTGCCTTCAAATTCCACCAGGACAAAGGAATCGAACACCCGACGGTCGCACATCATGCGGGAAAAGCCGGTAAAATCCCCAACCCGCTTCGTGTCAGCCTTGGCAAAACGGGTGGCGTTGTCGATCATCTGCTGTATAATTTTTCCACGGTAGAGAATCCGATACGCAAGCTTTCGGAAGCCCCGCAGAGGTTTTGTAACAATGTTGCCGAAAGCAGGGGTGCTTTGAATGGAATGAATCCGTCTCAGGGCATCTCTGCGGTCAAACATCTCGCCTGCAATTTTGTCATCATCGGGCGCGCGGTCGTACGGAAAAACGTCAACGTTTATGTGTAGCTTAAACCCTTTTTCATCCGGCTCGTACAAAACCGTGGTCGTATCGCAAACCTTCGTAAACGGAAGATAAAACTTGGGGTCGTTCTCAAGGCTCACAGCACGGTAACGATCATTGCTCTTATTAAAAATCGAAAGAAACCGCTCGTAATCCTCCCGCAACATTCCGAGATCGACATCGTCGTCCCACGGGATATACCCTTTGTGACGGATCGCGCCCAAAAGCGTCCCGCTGTCGAGCCAGTAACGGATTCCGTTTGCGTCGCAGAACTGCGTTACCACATCAAGGATTTCAAGCTGAATTTTCTTTAACTGTTCGCCGGTTACCTGTTTCATACTGCTTCTCCAATCAATTGATTTATTTTTAATGCCCGGTCTGCTTTCGTTTTGCCAGAAGCACTTTCACCGCCCTCACGCAATCGGCAGGGTTCAGCGCCTTTATCATGAGGCGGTTATTGTAGCGGATCGGCTTGATGATAAATCCGATAATCACATTCGTAAAAATCTGCGTAATCAGCGAGGCAAGCGCCGCACCCAGAATCCCCATTACGGGAATCAGAAAATAGTTGAGCACCACATTCGCCGCCGCTCCCGTCAGGTTGATGACCCACAGATACTTCTGTTTGCTCTCCGCAAGAATCCAGATGTTCCGCACCGATCCGACATAGGAAAATGTGGTATACCATACGATCAGCCGCAACGCGCTGACTGACGGCGCATAGTCGACGCCGTACAGAATCCGTATAATCAGACCCGCAAACGCCGTGATGAACACGCTTTGCAGAAGCGACAGATAGATGATGATGCTGTAGAGTCTGCACACATCCTTTTCGTATTGCTCTTCGTTGCTCTTCTTGTCGTCAAAGATCATCGGGCGGAACGAATCGATGACTGCGGAAAACACAAACGCCGTCATGCCTGCGCAGGCAACTGCCGCCGAATAGTAGCCCGTTGCCGCGTCGTCGATCATCAGTTTGAGCATGATACGGTCGGTCTGCGCAAAGATTGCGACCATCATGTCGGGAATGATATAGTAACGGCTCTTTTTCAGCAGGTTCTTTGCCGTTTCCGTTGAAAACCGCAGCCTCGCGCCGCCCATCCGCCGATAGACGAAAAGGAGACCGATCGCAATCACCATGTAGTCCAATGCGTTGGAAACGGCAAACCAATATACGCTCTTTCCGGTTGCAAGCAGGAAAATCTTATACCCCGAAATGATCAGATACGCAAACAGCGCCACCATTGAGGAATATTTGGACAACAGCTTTGCCTGAAACCAATAGATCATGATTTCAAGGCTCTGGAAAATCAGGAGCGTACTGTAGAGCAGGCAGACCAGAAAGGTATCCCGCTCCCCGAAGTTTGCGATTGAAACGAATGCCGCCACGCCGCCGATGCAGAAAAGCGAAGAACAAAGGGTCAGAAAAATCGAAGTTCCGAGAATTTCACCCTCCCGCTCGGGATGCGTGACCAGTTCCTGCACCAACACGCCCGTCAGCCCCAGATACATGATCGGCGCGACAAAGGACACGATGGACGCGGCATAGTTAATCAGCCCGAAGCCGGAAGGTCCCAGAAAGCGCGCCGTCAGCATGGAAATCACCATGGCAAGCAACGATTTGACCAGTTGGATGCCGATGAGCCACGACGCGTTTTTTACTACTTTATTTCGGTTCATTTACGGTTTCGTAAAGCCTCACATATTCCATGAATTTCTCTTTCCGATCAAACCCCTGCGCCCGATTCAGGCAGGCTTCGGGGGAATACGGTTTTTCTGTCCGGATTCGCACGATCTCCCGCTCCAGTGCGTCCACGTCATCTTTCGGAATCACGCTGCCGCAGGTTTCGTCCGGGATTTCGGGACTGCCGCCCGTGCGGAAGGTCACAACGGGTGTTCCGCAGGCGAGCGCCTCCATATTGACCGTCGGGTAATTCTCCTCGCGCGTCGGATTCACAAACAGATCCGCCGCCGTGTAGATTTCGGCAAGCTCGGTCGGGTTCTGCGTGCGGTGGACGGTCAGAATCCCCTCGGGCAGACTGCGGTCGACCTCGTCGTTCGTCCCCACCAGTACGATCCGGTACTGCGCGGAATCCAGTCTGCGGTACAGTTCCGCAAACACATCCAGCCCCTTCCGAACCTCCCAGTCAAACGCAACGCCGAGAAGCAGGAAACAGTCGGCGGGAATCCCATGCTTTGCGCGAAAATCCGAATCGGTCGGCTTGAACACCGAAAGGTCGATTCCGTTGCGGATCACCCGAACCGGATATCCCCCCAGATAGGATTGCTTCACAAGCCCCGCCAGCCACTCGGACGGCGTGACAACGGTCAGGCTTTTCACGCCGCAGAACCATTTTTTCTTCCTGCGGTGCATACGCCCCGCGTTATCGGTCAGGCTCTCGGGATAGCGCCGATGGAGCGAGCACCCCCGACAGTCGGTTTTCAATTTGTCGCATCCCGCCATGTCGAAATACGGGCAATGCCCCGTAAACGCCCAGCAGTCGTGCAATGTCCAGACCACGGGAATGTTTTCCTTCTTGATATACCGGAACAGCATCGGCAGATTGATATACCAGCTGTGCAGATTGTGCAGGTGGATCACGTCGGGCTTCAGCTTCCGCAGCCTGCGGATCAGCCGCGCAGTTCCGAAGGCGGTAAAATGCCCTTCCAGTCCCGTCAGTCTGCTCAGGAAATGGTGCAGACCGTTCTCGAAAAAAGACCCGACGTAAAGATGCTTTGCGTGCTTGGGGGTCTGCTTTCCCTTCCACTTTCGCGAGACGGTGTAGACCGAGAAGCCGTTCTTCTCTCCGCAGTCCGCAATCTGCAGCATGATGTTTCCCGTACTGCCGTAATCCGAGGTGTTGATCTCAACAACCGTTTTTCCCATTCGCTCCCCCTTCACTCCGCACGCCCTATGGAACAGCCGCTCGCCGTCTCCAGAATTTCGCGGCAGACCGCGCTGTTTTTCGCTTCGTCATGACACCGCTTTGCAACTGCCAGAGCGTTCCGTGCGGTCTCTTCCCGCAAAGTCCGGTTTTCAAACGCTTCCTCCAGCCGCGCCCGCAGGTCGTCCCGCGCGGTGGCGCAGATTGCGCAGCGGTTTTCGGTCAGATGCCGCATGGACGCCACACCGTCAGGCCCGTATGCAAACAGGCAGATTCCGCTTGCAAGGCTGTTCGCAATCTTGGTGGAAACCGAGTATTTCACCTCGTCGATGTCCTCCTCGGCAAAGGATTCCGTGTGCACGAGCAGCTGCGCCGCGTGGAAGATCCGGTCGAACTCCGCGCCCGATACAAACCCCTGCAGGCGAACCGACCGATGCTTCCGGAGTTCCGCGAGAATCGCTTCGTCCTTCTCGGCCGTGTAGATATCCAACGTGTAGTCCGTCCCCTTTTCGGCGTTGATCGCATCGAGCGCCGCGCCGATCTCCGAAAGCGACCGATACCGCCCGCAGCGAACCGCGCCCATGTAGGTCAGGCGCTCCGCCGTTTCCGTGTTGCGGACGGAATCGGAAACGGGGTAGTTGCTCCCCGTCATCACAACCGTTGCGGGAACGCCGAAGCGTTCGGAATACGCCGTTTCCAACTCGCGGCAGATCACAATCAGGTGAGCCGAACGCCCGATCGTCTCTTCCATCTTTTTGCGCAACAGGCGCAGGCGCAGGCGTTCCAAAAGCCCCTTCCCGCCTCTGACAAAATAGAAATCGTCGCAGATATAGGTCACAATGGGCAGTTTGTATTTGCGCGACAGCTTCAGCGCAACGTTGTAAATGAACTTCGCGCTCCCCGGAGCAAGAAAAATGCAGGTCGGCTTTTCGCGCTCCACCCATGCCCGCAGATCGCGGTTGAACCAGTGCGCGCATTTCCACATCAGATCGCGCAGCAGATACCGGATCGGCGTTTTGTTTTTGCGGCTTCTGTACAGCGACTCGTCCCGTTCGGATTCAAACAGGCGACCTTCGGTCTGCCCGATCTCGCCGTCCGTCAGCTCCCGTCCCGCGCGGCGGAACAGATAGGAGCGCAGAATTTCCTTGTCGGTCATGCGGTAGAATGATCCGCAAGCCCGCACGTCGGGCAGAGAAGGATAAATATAGAACTGGCACAGTTCGTCTGGAGAAAATGCGGAGAAAAGGGTCTGCATGGTTTTTCCCATGCTGTCGCAGGTCATGATCGGATTATGGCTGATAATCAGGACTTTCAGTTGATCGCTCATATTCAGACTCCTCCGGACCGTTCCCGCCCGCCGTCATCGGTCCGCTTCTGTTTTATACACATATATTATATATCATACCACAAAACTACAGATTTGTCAAGTGTACGGACAATCTTTCCCCCGTTTGCGTTGTTGGGGAACGCTTTTTCCCTTTTTATGCCCCGTTCAAATGAATAATATTCATTCCGTATTCAGCCGCAGCTCTCGCTTTTTTTGCCGCTCGCATCCGTGCATCCGCCCGTCCACCTCCGATCTTCGGGTCGATCGCTCCATTTATATAGCATATATGCACAATATACAGGTCTTATTTCTCCGAATCCTGCGCAAAGCAAACGAAATGAAAAAATATTCAGAAAACGGCTTGACAAATGGAATTTTATGCAGTATAATAGTGCCATACAAAACACATCCGACACGGAGGGATAAAATCATGAAAAAATTACTTTCCATCGCACTTGCGGTCTGCATGGCGGCAGGCGGTCTGTTCGCATTCGCTTCCTGCAAAAAGGAAGAAACCCTGACCGTTTACACCGAAGCAGGCTTCGCTCCCTTTGAATACGTCAAAGACGGCAAGATCGTCGGCGTTGACGTTGAGATCATGGAAAAGGTCGGCAAGAAGCTCGGCAAAAAGGTGGTTTTCGAGAATGTCGCATTCGATTCCATCGTTGACGCGGTCTCCGCAGGCAAGCTGACCAATGTCGGCGCGGCGGGCATCTCGATCACAGCCGCAAGAAAAGAGAAGGTCGACTTCTCCAACGAGTACTACGAAGCAAAGCTTTACGTCATCTACCCTGCGGCAGAAGCTGCAACCTATGAAAGCAACACCACCGACAGCGTGACCGGCGTTTACTGGGACAGCCTGAAGGGCAAAAAGATTGCGGTTCAGAACGGAACGACCGCCGACCTGTTCCTCGGCGACGAGTTGGGCGAGGGCGGAACGCTTGATGGTTCGAACGCCGCAAAGGTCGGCTTCGACGCGCTCGCAACCGCTGTTGAGGACGTTACCAAGGGAACGGACAGCAACGTGCTGATTATTGACGAGCTGCCCGCAAAGAAGCTGATTGAGGGCAAGAGCAACCTCAAGTGCGCGCCCCTCTACTACAAGGGCGGCGAAGGCGAGAACGACAGCCCCGCTACCGACAAGTACGCAATCTGCGTGACCAAGGGTCAGACCGAGCTGCTGAAAGCCATCAACGAAGTGCTGGCGGAACTTGGCAAGGAAGGCATCGAGGCGCTGGTTCAGAAGCACCTCGGCGTATAAGCGCCCGAAATCCGGAACCGAACACAACATACCAAAAGGAAAAGCGGCATCCGCTTTTCCTTTTTGGGGCTTATAAGAGGAAGATTTTATGCTGTTTCAGGACATTTGCAAGATCCTTACCGACGCCGAATCCATGGGTTATATGCTCCAGGGATTCCGCAATACCCTGCTTCTGACCTTCGCCGCCGCCGCGATCGGACTGGTGCTCGGATTCACCGTTGCCATCGTCAAGATCTCCGCACAGGTCAATAAGTACATGAAGATTCCCGCGCTCCTCTGCAACATCTACACCACGGTGTTCCGCGGCACGCCTGTCGCGCTCCAGCTCTTTATCATGGTGTTTGCGGTCTTTGCAATCCCGGGCTTCAAGCCCTACGCCGCCATTCTGACCTTCGGCATCAACTCGGGCGCATACGTCTCCGAAAATATCCGCGCGGGCATTTCCTCCGTAGACCCCGGGCAGATGGAAGCCGGGCGCGCGCTCGGGCTTTCGTGGCGTTGCACCATGCTCCGCGTGATCCTGCCGCAGGCGGTGAAGAACATCATTCCCGCCATCGGCAACGAGATGATCGCCCTGCTCAAGGAAACCTCCATCATCAGTATGGTTGGCGCGACGGTCGGATCTCTGACCTTCGACCTCAACGCCGCGTCCAACACGGTGTTTCGCAAAATCCCGAACTACCTCGCCAGCGGTCTGATCGCGGGCGTGTTCTACCTCGCGGTGGTCTATCTGATGGTTTTCCTGATTAAACTGATTGAAAAGAGGATGAAAGCAAGTGATAAGCGTTAAGAATCTTTACAAGGACTTCGGAAACCTGCACATCCTCAAGGCGGTTTCCTGCGAAGTGAAAAAGGGTGAAAAGGTGGTGCTGATCGGCCCTTCCGGAAGCGGGAAAAGCACCCTGCTCCGCTGTATCAACCAGTTGGAAACGCCGACCTTTGGCGAAATCTGGATGGACGGCAAGCTGTTGACTGCTCCCGACCCCTACCTGCATTTTGATGTGATCCGTCTCTCCAAAACCTACCTTGACCTGACGGCGGCGGGAGTGGATGACGCGGCGGCAATCCAACGCATCAAGGCGGAGGATCTGCTGAAAAAGACGGAAGGCGCTCCCTATCACGCCGCGCTGAAGCAAATTGAAACCGAAAACCGGATTGACATTGACACCGCGCGGCAGAAGATGGGCATGGTGTTCCAACACTTCAACCTGTTCAGCAACATGACGATTCTGCAAAACCTGACCTTTGCGCCCGTACAGCTGAAGCTGAAAACCAAAGCCGAAGCCGAGGAACGCGCGCGGGAACTGCTCGCGCGGATCGGTCTTTCCGACAAAGCCGACGTCTACCCCGCAACGCTCTCGGGCGGACAGAAACAGCGGGTTGCCATCATCCGCGCGCTTGCCATGGAACCGGAGGTCATGCTCTTCGACGAGCCGACCTCGGCGCTCGACCCCGAAATGGTGGGCGAGGTATTGGACCTCATCAAAAACCTCGCGCACGACGGCATGACAATGGTCATCGTAACCCACGAAATGGGCTTCGCCCGCGAAGTGGCTGACCGCGTGCTCTTTATGGACAGCGTAAAAATCGCTGAGGACGGCACGCCCGCCGACGTCTTCGATCACCCCAAGCTCCCCCGCACACAGGAGTTCCTGAGCAAGGTTCTGTAAGGAAGGGATGCGTTAGGGAAACTTCTTGAAAGAAGTTTCCCTAAAACCCTTCAAGAACTTTCAACGCATTTTTTGAAGGTGCGAACATACGGTTCTAAATGCGGGAATGCGAAAACCCGCTTCGTCCTCCCTGCACAACATCAAAAAGTCCGCAGATTTTTCTGCGGGCTTTTTAATATCCGCCTATCGACCCCACCAATCGGGCGCGAAGCCGCACCCTGCAAAAATCCCCCACCTCCCCAAACGACAAAAACTTCCCCCCAAGAGCACC
>ERZ780149.3821-NODE-3821-length-12191-cov-4.072924_pt1 | contig 12191 bp, 8 predicted proteins | sample MGYA00511367_ERZ780149 | MGnify/ENA primary metagenome ERZ780149 (study PRJEB29588, sample SAMEA2153852) | human gut metagenome | biome: human gut; feature: human-associated habitat; material: faeces | place: Denmark | collected 2008/2010 ...
TTGCAGAAGAATTTTTTGTTATGGCTAAAATTAAAAAAGATAAACAACCTAAGGTTTTTATAATTTCAAAATACCTGAAAAATTATAAGGGGTTGATTTTTTGGGGTCCGTTTTTTAAGGCTGTTGAGGCAGCAACTGAGGTTGTTATTCCACTTTTAATGGCAATTATTATTGATGATTATATTTTAGCTGAAAATAAGGCGGGAATTATTAACATTGCCATTGTGATTTTAGCACTTAATGTTGTTGGAATTATTTGTGCTGTTATTGGCCAAAAATTTGCTGCTGTTACTGGTGAATCAATTGGACGGGATATGCGAAATGATGTGTTTAGGCACATTAACACCTTTTCTCATGCTGAACTTGATAAGTTTTCAACAGCGGAACTTTTAAACCGCGCCGTGTTTGATGTTTATCACCTGCAAGAGGGTATTAGTTTGATTTTAAGGGTGGTTATGCGGGCACCATTTCTATTTATTGGGTCAACCATTATGGCAATGACAATTGATTTAAAACTTTCAATTGTGTTTTTGGTTGTTGTTCCAATTTTGATGGCTGTTATTTTGTTTATTATGAAAAAGTTAACCCCGCTTATTACTTTTAGTAAAGAGCAGGTTGATAAAACAAGCCTTGTTACCCGTGAAAACCTTTCAGGTGTTAGAGTTGTTAGAGCGTTCTGTAAGCAAGAAAGCGAGATTGAAAGGTTTAGTAAAACTAACAAGGGGCTTCATGACATTCAAATAAAAGAAGGTAAATGGTCAGCAGCATTGCAACCAATTATCTTTATGATTGTTAACCTTGCTGTTATTGTTTTAATTTATTTTGGAAGCATTGAAATTAACCTTGGCACTGGCATGAGCCAAGGGCATTTGATTGCCTTTATTAACTATTTTGCTCAAATTAGCATGGCTCTTGTTTTGATTGCAAGGCTTATTACTATGTTTACACGAATGAAAACCTCAGCCGAAAGAATTGAAGAAGTTATGCAAGTAGAAAATTCAATTGTTAACCCAAAACGCCCTGTTAAAGTTAGTGCTGATGATATTAAGGGCGAAGTTAGTTTTTGTGATGTTAGTTTTAGTTACAATGGAGTTAATGACATAATAAGTCATTTTAACCTTAACTGCCCTAGCGGGCAAACTGTTGGAATTATTGGTCCAACGGGAAGTGGAAAAAGCAGCATTACTAACCTTATTCCAAGGTTTTATGACACAACAAAGGGTCAAGTTAAAATTGACGGAATTGATGTTAGAAAATTTGAAATTGAATTTTTAAGAAATTTAATTGGCATTGTTCCGCAAAACCCAACACTTTTTGAGGGAACAATAAGAAGCAATATGTGTTGGAGAAAGCCAGATGCAACTGATGCTGAAATTATTTTTGCCTTAAAAATTGCACAGGCTTATGACTTTGTTAGTGAGTATCCTGATTTTCTTGACCACAAAGTTAACCGTGGTGGCACAAACTTTTCAGGTGGGCAAAAACAAAGGCTTACCATTGCAAGGGCAATTGTTGGCAACCCTAAAATTTTAATTTTAGATGACAGCAGTTCTGCCCTTGACTTTGCAACTGACGCAAAACTTAGAAGCGCGATTGCAAAAAACCTTAAAGGGGTTACAACTTTTATTGTTAGCCAAAGAACAAATTCAATTAAAAATGCTGACCAAATTGTGGTGCTTGATGGTGGTAATGTTGTTGGAATTGGCAAGCATGCTGACCTTTTAGAGGGCTGTGAGGTTTACCGTGAAATTCACCTGTCTCAAAACAAAAAAGGGGGAATTAATGGCTAACAGACAATCTTTAAAAAACAAAAAAGAACGCCAGGCAAGAGAGCAAAAGGCAAAATATATGTCAAGAAAAGTCAACTTTTCAACTTTTAGAAAAGTTTGGCATTATGCACGGCCTTACAGAAAATATATGTATCTTACCTTTTTGTTTGACATGATAAACGCCGTTTGTGAACTTCTTGTGCCGATATTTATGGGTTATGCAATTAACTGCGCTGTGGGGCAAGGAAATGTTGATTTTAATGGCATTTTAGTTAACCTTTCAATTATGCTTGTAACAGTGTTAGTGGGCTCACTATTTAACTGGCTTGGAAGTTTAACGGTTAACGCCTTTGCATATAAGGCAAGTTATTTGTTTCGTGATTTATTCTTTAAAAAAATAAATTCAGTGCCACTTAACTTTATTGACACAAACTCTCATGGCGACCTTTTAAGCAGAATGGTTAACGACATTAGCCTTGTGTGTGATGGGTTTTTGGCATCAGTGGCGTCAGTTATTACTGGAGTTTTAAGCATTATTGGAACAATTGTTGCAATGTATTTACTTAACTTTAAAATGGCAACCATTATTCTTGTTTTAACCCCAATGAGCATTTTTATTGCGTGGTATATTGTTAAAAAAAGCAAGAAATATTTTAAAATGGAAGTTCAAACTCAGGGAGATTTATCAGGGTATCTTGAAGAATATATTGGTGGGCAAAGGGTTGTTCTTGCCTTTGGCCATGAAGATGAAAGCATAGAAAACTTTAAAGACATTAACCAAAAGTATTACAAGGTTGGTGAAAAAAGTCAGTTTTTTGGCAACTTAACAAATCCTGCCACAAGATTTGTTAACGGCATTGTTTATGGCATTGTTGGGTTTGTTGGGGCCTTACTTGTTTTGGGTGGAGAGCCAGCCTTTACAATTGGAACAATTTCAACCTTTCTTAGTTATGCTAATAACTTTGGAAAGCCGTTTAATGAAATAAGCAGTGAAATTAGCGACATTCAAACTGCCTTTGCTGCGGCTGCAAGGGTGTTTAGTGTGCTTGATGAACAAGATGAACCAAGTGATGCACACTTGCCAAGTTTAACTGATTGTAATGGAAGCGTTGAAATTAAAAATGTTTATTTTAGTTACATTCCAAAGGTTAAACTTATTGAAAACTTTACAGTTAGTGTTAAACCTGGGCAAAAGGTTGCAATTGTTGGGCCAACTGGTTGTGGAAAAACCACAATGATTAACCTTTTAATGCGGTTTTATGATGTAAACAGTGGGTCAATTAGTGTTAGTGGAAAAAACATTAATGAAGTGACAAGAGCTAGCCTTAGAAGTAAATATGGCATGGTGTTGCAAGACACATGGCTTTTTGAAGACACGGTTAGAAACAACATTGCTTACGGCAACCCTAATGCCCCACTTAGTGAAGTTATTGAGGCTGCAAAACTTGCGGGTGTGCATGAGTTTATTATGAAAATGGCAAATGGGTATGACACAATGGTTGTTGAAGGTGGGGCTAACCTTAGCCAAGGTGAAAAACAACTGCTTTGCATTGCAAGAATAATGTTAATTAAGCCTTCAATGCTTATTTTAGACGAAGCAACCAGCAATATTGACACAAGAACCGAACTTAAAATTCAATCAGCCTTTGACACAATTATGAAGGGCAGAACAAGTTTTGTTATTGCGCACAGGCTTTCAACTATTACTAACTCTGACATTATTCTTGTTATGAACAAGGGAAATGTTATTGAACAGGGAACACACAAAGAACTTATTGAGAAAAAAGGGTTTTATTATAACCTTTATAACTCTCAGTATGTTGCGGGTGAACAGTTGTAAAAGAAAGTTAAAATTAAATATTTGTGCTTTAAAAATAAATTCAATTTTTTTGAGTGTAAATGGTAATAAATTTTAGGCTGTAAAGAAAAAAATCCACTAGTTTAAATTATTTGTGTAAGGTTTTGTTTAAACTGGTGGTTTTTTGTTGAGTAAATTTTAGGGGTTTTACGGGGGCATGGGCCCGTGCCCGCAAGGGCACAGTTGCACCCTTCGGGTGCCCAAAAAATTCTTTTTTGCCATGCCCCCTAGCCCGTTATCACGCAAATAAAACTCAATAAATAAATTCGGTTATCAAATTAACTTCAAAGCGGAAATTAAAACAAATAGCGAAAATAAAAACAAATGCGGAAAGCAAAACAAATAAAGTGTGTTAAAATCAGAAAAACTATTATATAAAGTTAAAAACCAAACTTACAAAACACACTCATAATCACAAAAAAGCATAAAATAAACCAATGGCACAAACAATTTTAATTTTACTTGCGGTTAGTCTTGATGTTTTCTCATTTGGTATAAGTTTAGGGGTTAAAAAACAAAACTTATCTGCCCCAAAGGCTCTTTATTTCACTTTGGTTTCAACTTTGCTGTTTGTAATTCCATTTAGTCTTTCATTTGTTTTTGCAAAGTTTGTTCCCGCACACATTTGCTATTTAATTAACGGAAGCGTTTTGCTTGCCATTGGTTTTGTGTATTTTCAAGTTTATGTTTTAAAAATTTTTACAACTCCCCCAAAATCTTCAAAAAAACGCCCCAATTTGCCACAAACACAAAACAAACAAGAAAACTATCATAACACCAATAAACACGGCAATTTAAGCCTAAAATGGCTGGCATTTTACACAATTCCAGTTAACCTTGATGCCTTTTTTACTGTTCTTTTAGTGGGATTTAGCATGGGAAACTATTTTTTTGTTTTAGCAACCTACGCAATTTTCACTTTTGTAAGTGTGTTTATTTCAAACAAAATTGCCATTAACCTTTCAAACAAAATTAAATTTGACTTATCTTTTGTTTCAGGAATATTGTTTTTAATTTTAGGTGCGCTTAAACTTCTTGAAGGCTTGGGTCTTTAAAATTAAAAGTAGAGAATAAAATTAAAGATTTACCTTAACCTCAATGCTAAAATTTTTAACCCCGCAAGTAAAAACTTAACTTCGCTTAATATAAACTATGTTATGTTAAAATTTGAACAAGTCAAATTTTAATGTTGCTAACGCAACTCCGCAATAAATTGTGGCATCACGGTTTGAATTAACATCAGTTTTGCTTGAATATACACTCGCTTTGCTTCGCGTGCATTCAGACAAAACTTTCGATAATATAAGCCCATCAGCAAGCACACAAACTTATATCGCAAGCCTAGTAGCAAGAACATGGAAATATATCACAATCCTTAGAAGGAGCATGAAGTTATAACGCGAACATATAAGTAATGCAATGAAACTATATTGCAAGATATTGCAAGCATATAAACAACCCCATTAGATTTTAACGCAAGCATATAAACAAAGCACATGAAATTATAATAAAAGACCGTAAAGTCGAAATCATCTTTTTAAAAAACGAGTTACTGGCAAAACAAAAGCCTGTTATAACTCGTTTTTTATTCCCCTAACAAAATTGAAATTTTAATGTAAAATAAATTCCTTTAAAATTATTATTCCCCAAAACTTTCAGCCCACCTTTTTGTAAACTAAAAATTGCCAACAAATTTAAAGTCAATTGTTAGCAATTAAATCAATAAAGGTTTTGCCAATTAACTAATTAAATGACAAGAAATGAAGGGAAAAATAATTTTACCTTTTTTGTTAGTAATCGGGAAGTGGCAACTTTTTCTAGGCCTAAAAAAGTTACGACACTTAAAGTTTATCACCACATTTTAATTTTAAGCCAAAAGTGTGACGCAAAACCGCCCACTTTTTCAAAATGATTTTTATTATAAACTATGTGATGTTAAAATTTGAACAAGTCAAATTTTAATGTTGCTAAACGCAACTCCACAATGAATTGTGGCATCACAGTTTGAATTAACATCAGTTGCTGTCAAATATCCCTTCGGGCTGCTTGACGACACCTTCCGATATTATAAATTATTAATCACAAAAAGTAAAGCAATAATTTAAACTTAATATTGAATAAAATCCAAATAGAAATTTAAATCAATTAAAAACCTATGCATTACAATATTTTAAATTTTATAATTTAAATCTTACTAAATGTTATTTCATTACCATTAGCAATCATAAATGTAAAAATTTTCATATTTATTTTTAAGAACTTTATTGAATTTGCAGATTTTTTGGCAAAATATAGCACAACTAATCACTAATTTGCAGATTTTATGCAGTGAATAATTTTGATTAATCAAGCAGATTTATGCAATGAAAGTTTTAATTAATCAATTTGAAGTTTTTTGCCTAAAAGTTTAGCAAGGTCGCCAACATTTTGGGTTTTGCTGGCCTTATTTGCTGGAACAAACTTAAATGTAAGCCCCCTTTCTTCAAAAAACTGCTCAATTAATTTTTTATTTTTGCTGGCAGAAATCATATCAACAGTAATTTCATCTTCCAAAACAAACTCAACAGCCGACCCCATAACCACAACATCTTTCACTTGGCTAATTGCGGCAACCAAACTCATTACCTTTTCTTTTCTTAAAACCTGCAATAAGTCACCTAACAGTTGAGATTTATCCTCGCTTTTTTCTTTGTCATTCTTTTGCGATACAATGTTATTAACATTTGAAGAACTTGCCTCAACTTTTGTTTCTTGTGGGGCAGGGTTCGCGTTAAATTCATTTCTGCTTACAGTTAAATTTGCCAAATTTTCAATGTTTTTGGGGCTTTTTTCATTAAAATTTGCCACATTTTGCATTTTCTTTTCAAGTTCAGAAACGCGTGAATTAAGGTTGTCTTTATTTATCACTTTTATCATATTGCATTCAAGAACAACCCTTGGCATAACTGAATATCTAAGTTCAGCTTCAATTTCACTTAACACTTCAATGGCACTTAAAATTTTATTATAGTTTTGTTTTGTGGCTTGAGCCTTCATTTGCTCAAAAACTTCGTTACTTACAACAATCAACTCTCTAGCCCTTTTAGGCAAGGTGATAATGTAAAGCAAATCTCTAAAATATGTTATCAAATCTCTTGAAAACACAAGCGGGCTTTTCCCTTGCCCCAAAACATCATCTAATTTTGACAACATTTTGCCAACATCTCCCTCAAGCAAACTTTGCGAAACCTCAACCAAACTTTGCCTGCTGGCAACGCCCAAAACTTCAAGCACACCCTCGGTTGTTAAATTGTTTTCGCAAAAAGATATGCATCTGTCTGCAATTGAAAGCGTGTCTCTAACACTGCCTTCTCCTGCCCTAGCAATAATGTTTAAGGCTTGCAAGTCTGCCTTGATGCCGTTTTCCTTGCAAATTTTTTCAAGCAATTCAACCAATTTTTGGTTTGAAACCAGTTTAAAATCAAACCTCATGCACCTTGAAAGAATTGTTGCAGGAAGTTTGTGAACCTCAGTTGTTGCCAAAATAAAAACAACATCTTGCGGAGGTTCTTCAAGGGTTTTTAAAAGTGCATTAAACGCATTAACACTAAGCATGTGAACTTCATCAATAATATAAACCTTATATTTCCCGTTAACCGGTGGATATTTCACCTTTTCTCTTAAATCTCTAATTTCATCAACACCGTTATTGCTGGCAGCATCAATTTCCAAAATGTCCATATTATTTTCAATTTCACAAACTGAACACTTCCCACAAGGCGAGCCGTTATTTGTACTAGTGCAATTTATTGCCCTTGCAAAAATTTTAGCAGTGCTTGTTTTCCCAGTTCCCCTGCTTCCACAAAACAAATAAGCGTGACTAATTTGCCCGTTTTTAATTTGATTTTTCAATGTTCTTATAATATCATCTTGCCCAATAACCTCATCAAAAGTTTTTGGTCTGTATTTTCTATATAATGCTAAATACATTACTTTTCCTCCGCTTTATGCCAAAATCTATTTTAATATAATTGATGCTTTAATGCAAGTTTGATTTAATGTAATCATATTGTTTATGCAAATTTACTTTTAGTGTGATTCTGTTGTTTTATGCAAGCCCTATCACTAATGCCATTTAATGTTTAACGCAAAACTCAATTTAACACCAACCGCTTTTTGCAAAAATGATATAATTTTATGTAAAAATCATTAAATTTTAGCCATTTTTAAAAGTTTTTGCTTTGTTTTTTATTCTTTGAATAGTGTTATCAATTTGCTTTGGGGTTTTGTTTAAAGCCTTTGCAATTTTAGATTGACTAAGCCCCCTTAAATAAAGTTCTAACACCTGCCCCTCACCTTTGCTTAAAGTTTGCTTTAAAATGTTAAGTTGTTCATCAGTTGTTTCTTGGTTAAGCACAATTGTTTCAGGGTCAACATCAAGATAATTTAAATATGAATTATCAAACTCAAGTTCAAACTCTTGGTTTTCATCATTCTTTTGGTTAAACGACACATAGTTATTAAGTGGCTGGTTTTTCTTTGTGTTTGCGTGTTTAATTGCATCAATTATCTGCCTTTTAATGCACAACATTGCAAACTTTTTGAATGTTGAACTGGTGTAATCACCCTTGCTGAAATCATATTTTTTGCATGCTTCAAGCAATCCAATCATTCCTTCTTGAAATAAATCTTCTTGGCTGCCACCAACTAAAAAATATCTTCTGCAAACCGCTCTGATTGTGTCAGCATAGGCATCTATTAATTTTTCAAGTTCCTTTTCGTCCATTCATTCACCTTTAATAATTTAAACATTTTAATAATAAATTGCCCAAAATTGCGTGTTTTTTAATGTTTTTTATGCTTTTTTGCTTTGTTTTTGCAATCTTTGCCTTGTGACTTCATACAAAACAATCCCCGCACTTACACTTGCATTTAGCGAATTGATTTTTCCAAACATTGGAATGCTTATAATCTTATCACACTTTTTATTTACAAGTGCTGAAACACCTTGCCCTTCGCCACCAACAACAATGGCAACATCTCCAACCAGGTCAGTGTTATACATAGTGTCTCCTTGCATATCACATGAATAAACCCAAATATTTTTCTGCTTTAAACTTTCAATTGTGCTTGCCAAGTTTGAAACCTTGCAAACAGAAACATATGCAGCAGCCCCCGCACTTACCCTTACAACCGTTTCGTTAACAACCGCCGACCTGTTTTTAGGAATAACCACCGCTGTTGCGCTAACGCATTCAGCAACCCTTAAAACACTGCCAAGGTTATGTGGGTCAAGCACGCCATCAAGCAACACAAGCAAAATTTGCTCACCTTTATTTCTTGCATTTGCAATTACTTCACCCAAATCACTATAAACAAAGTCAGATGCAACTGCAATAACCCCCTGGTGCTTGCCAGTTTCACTCAGTTTATCAAGTTGCTTTTTTGCTGCATTTTCAGTTTTAATGCCCTTGCTTTTAGCAAGTTCAAAAATTTGATGCAGTTTATCATCAAAAGCCTTGTTTTCAAAAATCACCTTTTCAACTGTTTTATCACTATTTAAAAGTTCAAAAACCGCATTTTTACCTTCAAAATTCATAAAACTCTCCATGTTTTGCAAATTTTACATAAATTTTTAACCAAATTGCACCAATTAAACGCAATTTAGTGCAAATTAGTTTTAATTTAAACTTAGTTCTGGGTTATTTAACACATAATTTAAAACAAATTCTAACCTTTCAATTTGATTTGTTAAATATAAATACCCAAGCAATGCTTCAAAAGCAGTTGCTAACCTATATTCAATAACTGAATAGTTTTTAGCCACTGAGTGAGTGTGAGTGTTTCTTGCACGCCTGCACACCTCTGCTTCTTGCTCATTTAAAACTGGTTCAATCAATTTAAAAAATTTAGCCTGCGCCCCAGCATTAACAAGTTGATTAATTTTTTTTGTTACCACATTAACATTTAAGGTTGTGTTTCTAACAAACCAAGTTCTAAGATAAAGCGATTGCACGGCATCACCCACCAAGGCGAAATTAAGTGATGAAATGTTTTTAGCGTCAACTTCGCCCCCAACTTTAATATCAAATGAAATTCTCTTTTTCTCATTTTTCATGTATTCATTATACCATTTAATTACCCCCTAAGCAAGAATTCAATAATAAAATTAAATTTAAAGCCCAAATAGCATAGATAATGCCGCTGCCACTTTGTTACCTTGCATATTAATAATAACCCTTATTAGCACCACTTACTTTTATCACCCCAACGCCACCTTGCAATTTAATAACCATGGTCGTTATCTTTTAATATTTAACGCTCTCAATTTATCACTTTTCCCCGTTCAACTGCATCTTTAACATGAACCCCGTAAAACAAATTAACCAAATATTGAATATTTAAATTATTGCAAAAATTAATTTTCCTATTGAAAATAATAAAATAATAAGACATATCTGCTGATATGCCTTATTAAAAATGCTTTTTTATATTCCAAAAGGATCATTTTTTAAATATTCTTCAATGTCTATATTTTTGCTAATTAACCCTTCAAGTTCTTGAGTTAAAGATTCTTTACTCATTGTCATTATGTTTGGATTTTGATAAAACAGTTCTGGCAAATCCTCTATGGGATAACCATATTGCGATAGCACTTGCATCACTTCTTTCACTTCGCTTAAAGTTGTTACATCAAGTGTTGGAGCAAGTGATTTCATGTCTATAATTTCACTTTTAGTAAAATTCATTTTTAGCAAAAATTTTTCTAAATTTAAATCCATATAAATCCCCCTTATTTATCCAAATTCTCTTCCTCAATCGGCGCAGTAAGTGTCGGTTCACCAATCATTAACGCAAGTTCATTATATTTATAATTCACATATTCAACAGCCTTTTTTGTCAAAGGATATTGTTTCATTAATTCAGTACTTTCAATTGAATATTTTTTTTGAAAAGCCTTCTCTTCTAACACAATGTCATCAACTCTGTGTCCTTCTTTATCTTTTAAAAAGCAAAACCTTGCCCAAAGTTTATCTGCAGATGTCAAAAACCAATTGCCTTTGTTTAAAAATTGCTTTCCTTGAGAATTAATGAAATGAAGCATATATTTAACAATAAAATTTTTTGGAGAGGACAATAGAATAGATGGACTATTAACAATTGTATCCTTATCAATTTTCAATTTATCAAAATTTTCCTTTTTTTTCAGCACATTTTCAGCACTATAACATAACATTGCGTACGAAATTTTTAACATCTTATTAAATTCTATTTGAGTTAAATTAAATGTTCTTTTATAGAAATCTGTTTTATCTATAACACTGTCGGCACTCAAGCCTAAAAGTGCTGGTAATGTTTTTAACATCTTATTAAATTCTGCCTGAGTTAAATTAAAGTCCTCTTTATAAGAATCTGCTTTGTCTATAACACTTTCGTCACTATATCCTAAAAGTTCTGGTGTTGATTTAAGCATCTTATTAAATTCTGTTTGAGTCAAATTAAATGTTTTTTTATAAAAATCCGCCTTATCCAAATAAGACTGCTCATCTGATTTTGGAATATATGAAAGTAAATCGTTTTTACTTTCGATGTCTTCATCTGACCAATCACAATGTTCTTTTAAAAATTTATATAATTCGTTATTATTCATAAACTTTCAACTCAGCAAAGTATACCATTTTCCCCATTAAATGTCAATAGACGCCATTTAAACTACTCTTTAAAAAAATGTTTAAATTACAATAACTTAATATACATAAAAGATGTAATTATGTGAATGATATTAATCAAATCATTTTTATCAAGTACATTAGCATTATTTGAATAACATTCATATTAATTTACTTAAAATAATAAACTTTACTATGGTAAAAGGAAATGTAAAAAAAAGAAAATGTAAAAAATTAAAGGCTGTTATTGCCTTTTTTGTGTGTTTTGCCCTTTTAATTTCATCAAGTGCCGTGGCAAGCAGTGTTACAACTGCTTCAAGCACAGCAAGGGAAGATGCCCCAAGCATTGGCTACACAGTGGTTATTGACCCTGGGCATGGCGGGCTTGACCCAGGAAGCATTGGCAGAACAAGTAAAGTTAAAGAGGCAGAAATTAACCTTATAATTTCAAACATTTTGGCAAGTTATTTAAAAAGTGTTGGCATTACCGTTGTGTTAACACGCACTAATGAAAACGGACTTTACGGGCTTTACAGCACCAATTACAAAAAGCGAGACATGGCAAAAAGAAAAGAAATTATTGAAGAGGTTAAACCAAACATGGTTATATCTGTTCACATGAACAGTTTTACAAACTCTAAATTAAGAGGCGCCCAAGTTTTTTATGATAAATCAAGCGAAATTAGCCGTGAACTTGCCCTTTCAATTCAAAAATTCTTTACTCAAAATCTTCCGTCAAGCGACAAAGGCGTAAGCGTTGGAGATTACTATATGCTTAAATGCACCGAGGCGCCATCAGTGATTGCCGAATGTGGGTTTTTATCTAACGGTGAAGATGAAAAGTTGCTTCTTGACCCAACATATCAAGATAAAGTTGCCAACTGCATTTTCATGGGAGTTATGAACTTTTTAAAC
>ERZ780149.3822-NODE-3822-length-12190-cov-4.078286_pt1 | contig 12190 bp, 10 predicted proteins | sample MGYA00511367_ERZ780149 | MGnify/ENA primary metagenome ERZ780149 (study PRJEB29588, sample SAMEA2153852) | human gut metagenome | biome: human gut; feature: human-associated habitat; material: faeces | place: Denmark | collected 2008/2010 ...
TGACCGTGCGCGACGGCGAGACGGGGGCGGTGCTGCTGGCGCTGCCGCTGGCCGATGGGGAGTCGTTCGGGCTGCGCTATACCCATTCTGTCAACCGTTCGGACGTGACGGACACCATCGTCCGCCAGGGGGATGCGCTCGTGGGCACGAAGACGTCGTTCACTGCTTACGGCGTGGGCATCCCTGTGCTGGCCGATGGGATCGGCACGGCCTTTGAACAGACGGAGGACGGATTTCTTCTGACAGGCATCGACAAGGTGCAGTCCAGCATCCCGCTGTTGACGCAGGAATACCCCAACCAGCGCATCCTGCTGCGCGGGCGGGAGATTTCGCTTGTCGAGCTGGCGGGCAGCGGCCGTCTGCTGGAACTTGCCATTGGCACCATGACGTTGCCCGCGCTGCTGCGGGGGCACTGACCAATCACATCGGAGGGGGAGGTTTGGCGAGATTGAAGGAAAAGGGAAAAGAGGATAAGCACAAGCATCACCATCACAACCTGCTGCACGACGTGGACACGACCGGCATGAGCGAGGAGGAAATTGCAAAGCTGGAGGCAGAGGCGGTACTGCGCAAGTACGACAAGGAGTCGGCGCACCGCGTGAACCTGAGCCGGCCCAACGCCATTCTCATTGCCGTGCTGCTCACGGCGTTTGCCGTGTTCCAGATCTATACCACCATCTGGACCATCCCGATCCAGGTGCTCCGCCCGGTGCACCTGGCGTTCATCCTGGCGCTGGCCTACCTGTTGTACCCGGCCAAGGCCACGCTGCCCAAGGATCGCATCCCGTGGTATGACTATGCGCTGGCGGCGCTGGCGCTCGCGGCGATGCTGTACATCCCGCTCAATTACGAGTACGTCATCCGCAACGTGGGCAATTTCAACTGGTTTGACATCACGGTCGGCGTCGTGGGCATTTTGCTGCTGCTGGGCGCGTGCCACCGCGTGGTCGGCCTGCCGATCATGATCGTCGTGGGCGTGTTCCTGCTGTATGCCTTTTTCGGGTATCTCATCCCGGGCACGTTCGGCATCCGCCAGATGAAGCTCAAGCAGATCATCAACCACATGTTCTACACCACCTCCGGCGTGTTCGGCACGCCGCTGGGCGTGTCGAGCACTTACATTTTCCTGTTTGTGCTCTTTGGCGCGTTTCTCGAAAAGACCGGCGTGGGCAAGCTGTTTATCGACCTGGCCAACGCGCTGGCCGGCCGCCGCGTGGGCGGGCCTGCCAAGGTGGCGGTCATCGCGTCGGCGCTGGAGGGCACGGTGTCCGGCAGCTCCGTGGCGAACACGGTCGGCAGCGGCTCGTTCACCATCCCGGCCATGAAGCGGCTGGGTTATAAGCCGGAGTTTGCCGCCGCGGTCGAGGCGGCGGCTTCCACGGGCGGGCAGATCATGCCGCCCGTCATGGGTGCTGCGGCATTTCTGATGGCGGAGAGCACCGGCTTTGCCTATTCCGCCGTCGTCAAGGCGGCCATTATCCCGGCCATCCTGTATTTTTCCGGCATTCTCATCAGCGTGCACCACGAGGCGCGCAAGATTGGCCTTCGGGGCATGTCGGCAGAAGAGCTGCCAAAGGTGGGCCAGGTCCTGCGTGAGCGGGGGCACCTGCTGCTGCCGCTGCTGTATATGATCTATGTGCTCTCCACCAACGATATCACCGCGTCGTATGCGGCGCTCGGCGCGATCCTGGCCTCGCTCATGGCGCATTCGATCGGCTGGTGGAGCCTGATCCCGCTCGGCGGCATGATCGTCTCCATGCACCTGAACATCCAGTTCGCGTATTACGCGCTGGGCGCAATCGCCGTATGGATGCTGATCTGCCTGTTTCGCCGGCGGCTGGGCTTTGACCCGCGCGACATCCTGGACGCGCTGCAGACCGGCGCGCGCAACGTGCTTGCCGTGGGCATCGCGTGCGCCATGGCTGGCATGATCGTCGGCACGGTGACGCTCACCGGGCTGGGGCTGAAGTTTGCCACGGGCCTCAAGATGCTCGCGGGCGACAGCATCTATCTGATGATGTTCTTTACGATGCTGGCGTCGATCGTGCTGGGCATGGGCGTGCCGACCACAGCCAACTATTTGATCACGTCCACGATCTGCGCGCCGGCGATGATTTCCATCATCTGCGGCATGCGCGGCATCGATCCGACGGCGCCGACGATGGCGATCGTCATGAGCGCGCATATGTTCGTGTTCTATTTCGGCATCGTGGCGGATATCACGCCGCCGGTCGCCCTTGCGGCCATGGCGGGATCGGCCATAGCCAAGGGGGATCCGATGAAGACGGGCGTTACGGCCACGCGCCTGGCCGTTGGCGCGTTTATCGTGCCGTACATCTTCGTGCTCAACCCTGCCATGCTGCTCATTGAAACGCACCCGCTGGAGATCGTCCAGAACGTCATCACGGCGCTGCTGGGCATGTATGCGCTCTCGGGAGGGTTGACCGGGTTTGTGCAGGACCATTGCCGGTGGTATGAGGTGGTGCTGTTGTTGGGAGGCGGCATCTGCATGATCGTACCGGGCACGCTGACCGACCTGATCGGCCTGGCAATCCTCGTGCTGGTGTTCGTCACACAGCGCATCCGGTACCGGCGGCGGCAGCAGGCGGGAGCGGCACTGTGAACGGGTAAGGAAGGCGGGAAACTGCCATGAGGCGCCGCGCAAAGCGGCGCGGCGCGCGGGGCGGACCGAAGGGCCGCCCTTTTTTTGTGTGCTTGGGGGCCGTGGAGCAGCGGGGGAGGAAAGTTACGGAAAAATTGGACAGAATGGAAGGAGAAGGAACGTATCCGGGCAAAGAGTCCGGATAGGGACCAGAACAGAAGGAAAGAGAGGAAGAGAACATGGAAATGCGAATTATTACAGAGACGCAGCTGTGCGAATACGAAGCATGGCTGCGGGAAGCGGAGAAGAGCGACGCAACAATGGAGAAATATCTACGGGATGTGCGCGCGTTTTTGGGATATATGCAGAGTGGAGCGGTGGAAAAGACGGCTGTGATGGCGTACAAACAGCAGCTGATTGAGCGTGGCTATGCGGTGCGGTCGATCAACTCGATGCTGGCGAGCCTGAACAGCTTTTTCCGGTATCTGGGCTGGAACGACTGTACGGTGCGGAGCATCCGGACGCAGCGGCAGACGTATTGCCCGGAGGCGAAGGAGCTGAGCAAGGAGGAATATCTGCGCCTGGTGGAGAGCGCAAAGGAGCGGCCAAGGCTACAGCTGCTGCTGGAGACGATCTGCGGCACGGGAATCCGGGTGTCGGAACTGGCGTATTTCACGGTGGAAGCAGTGCAAAATGGGGAGATTGAGATCATGTGCAAGGGAAAGACGCGGACCATTCTGCTGCCCGGCAAGCTGCGCCGGCGGCTGTTGGAGTATGTGCACAGGGCGGGAATCGGAAGTGGGCCTGTGTTCCGGACCCGGAGCGGGCGGGCGCTCAACCGCAGCAACATCTGGGCGGAAATGAAGCAGTTGTGCCGGGCGGCAGGGGTGCCCAAGAGCAAGGTGTTCCCGCACAACCTGCGCAAGCTGGTTGCGCGCACATTTTACGGAATTGAGAAAGACATTGCAAAGCTTGCGGACCTGCTGGGACACAGCAACATCAATACCACGCGAATCTATATCATGAGTACCGGGGTGGAACACCGGCGCAAGATCGAACGGCTGGGTCTGGTCATATAAAAACACGACATAATTGTGATTATGTCGTGATCGGCCCTGGCACGTTTGGCGCGCGTGCCACGGAAAAGCCCGTTTCATGATCGGATGGGTACGGGGAATCACCACCATTATTTTATACTGCTACACGGCAGCAGCATGTAAAAGCATCCGTCTCAACAATCGTGATCGATTGCGAGGAGAACGGATGCTTTTCGTAATTATTTCCTACGCCATTACATAACGGCCCTACTAAGCAGAGAACCGTCTTCGTTGCTTCATGCTTTTTCGCTATTATTCCTGCATTTTACTCTTGCATTGCTGAACAAACTATGGTATGATCTAATTGCAATCGATGCCGGAATCAATTTTTTTGACTAACGCCGGTTTTTTTCAATCACTCGGTTTTATTCGTTCGATTCTCCATTTTACGACATAATCACAATTATGTCATGAAGCGCAAAAGCAAACAAGAGGAAGGCACTACAGAGAGACAATGAAGATCACAGTATTGGGTGCAGGTGCGATGGGGGCGCTGTTCGGGGGATACCTGGCAGAGCGGAACGAGGTGTACCTGGTGGACGTGGACGCGCGCCGGGTAGAGCGGATCAACGCGGAAGGCGTGCGGATTCGGGAGCAGGACGGAACAGAGAAGGTGTATCATCCTGTGGCGGTGACCGAGACCGCGGGATTGCCGGAGATGGATCTGGTGATCGTGTTTGTGAAGGCGATGTATACGGAAAGCGCGCTTGAAGCGAATTGCGGGCTGATTGGGCCGGAGACGTACCTGATGACGCTGCAGAACGGCGCGGGGCACGAGTCGAAGCTGCTGAAATTTGCGGACCGGGCGCATGTGGTAATCGGTACGACACAGCACAACAGCTCGTTGCTGGGGGACGGGCATGTGAACCATGGCGGCGGCGGCAAGACGGTGATCGGGCTGCTGGACGGGGGCAGTGAGCGGTTGCGTGGGATCGCGGAGACATTCACCGCAAGCGGATTTGCCTGCACGACGTCGGACGAGGTAAAGGCACAGATCTGGAGAAAGCTGTTTTTGAATACGGCAGCCAGCACGCTGACGGGGATTTTACAGGTGCCGCTGGGGTATATACTGGAGAACCGGTACGCTTGCGAGCTGATGGAGGCGATGGCGCGGGAAGCGGTGACGGTGGCAAACGCAGAGGGAGCCGCAGTGTTTGACGCAGAGAGCGTGATTGCGGAGATTAAGGAAGTGCTGAGCCGATCCCGCGCGGGATACACATCCATTTACGCGGACGTGAAAAATGGGGCTCGAACAGAAGTCGATACAATTAGCGGGTCAGTGGTAGAAGCAGCGCATGCGTTAGGCGTGCCGGTACCGTTCCACGAAATGGCGGTAAAACTGATCCACGCGCTGGAAGGGCGCGGGAGCTGGAAATGAGGACAAGGGAGGAAACGATGAGCGCATACGAACTGAACGGCCTGCGGGTGGTGGATCTGACGAAGTATTTGGACCCGGCGGTGGAGACACGGCGGTGCCACCTGTACCGGTTCAACACGGGCGGGCCGATACCCGACTTTCACACGATCATGGATTTGACGAGCCACCTGGGGACGCATTGCGAGTGCCCGTACCACCACGACGACAATTGGCCGGACGCGTCGTCGCTGCCGCTGACGAGCTTTATGGGGCGGGGCATCTACGTGACGGTAGAGGGCGTGGCGCCGAACGGATACATCACGGGGGAAGTGCTGGACCGGGTCTTGGGCGGCAAAGTGAAGGCGGGGGACGTAGTGATCCTGGACTCGCCGTACAAGCTGACGCCGTTCACGGAGAAGACGAACACGGAAGAGGACAGGCGGCTGTTTGTGAACGGGGAGACGGCGCAATGGATGGTTGCGCACCGGGTGAAGTGCGTGGGGTTTGGCGACGGGGTGTCGATTGAGAACTGCAACGAGGACGTGAAGCCGTTCCATGACGTGTGCATGGCGGAGAACATCACGTTTTTGGAGGTACTCAAGAATCTGGACGAGCTGCACAGCGAGACCTTCTTCATCTCCTTTGCCCCGCTGTACATCAAGGGCCTCGACTCCTGCCCGGTGCGCGTCTATGCCATTGAAGGGCTGAACGGTTTTTAATCTGTTGCAGATTTCGTGTCAAACCAGATAGAAAGGAGAATTGGCATGATTAAAATCGGGGACATCAAACGGGAAACATTGCGGGCGAAGCTCCAGCGCCAACAGGTGTTGGCCCCATGTGTTTGGGACTGCATGAGCACGAACATTGCAGCTTGTGCAGGCTTTGATGCAACTTTGCTTTCCGGAGGTTCGTTTGCAGAGAGCAACCGCGGACTGCCAGATATTGGAATGATCACGCAGGATGATATCGTTCGGGGAGCAGAAGCAGTTTCACAGTATTGTGCATTGCCATGTGTTGTGGATGCAGATGATGGCTATGGAGAAACCCCCTTAAATGCTTATCGAACGGCAAAACGCCTTGCTTTGGCTGGTGCTGCCGGATTCACACTGGACGATTCCACGGGTATTCGCGGATTCCCGCGAGGCTTTGAGGCCATGAGAAACGGGCAAAAGCCGAGTGGTGGCGGTTGTGTTTCCAGGAAAGTATGGCTCTCCAAGATCCAGGCGGCGCTGGAAGCGTGTGCCGGGACTGATTGCATGGTGTTTGCCCGCACGGAGGCAAAAATCCCCTACGGGATTGATGAAGCGATTGAGCGTGCATTATTGGCGCGCGAGTTGGGGGCGGAAATGACATGCGTCATTGGCATCACGACAATGGAGGATGCGGAGTACGTTGCCAAACATTTGCCGGGTTGGAAGATGTGGCCCGACGTTATGTCACGCAATGGTGTCCCGGATGTCGATTTGGACAAGATTTACGAAATGGGATTCAATTTTGTTACTATGCACATCCTCGAGAAGGGAGCATATAACGGGATGCTCGAGTTAGCTTGTCGCACGCTGAAAGATCGGCATACGGTCTATCATGATAATATGCATTTTGCCTGCGTTTCTGATGAAGAGGCGGATTACCTGTATTGGGAACGCAATCATGACCATTGGCTCCAGGAAGAGACTGGATATTACAACGCAGCAGAGAAAGTACTGAACAAATAAAAATAAGTAAGGAGAGACTGGTTATGAAGAGAATGACGGCACTATTGTTGGCTCTGTTATTGCTTTTAGCCATAGGTTGCGCTCCCGCTACGACGGAAGAACAACAGCCGGAAGTGACAGCACCAACTGGACAGAGCGGAGAAGGCGACAATGCGTCAGAAGAGACAACCCATCCGATGGGCGGCGATATTGTGGTCGCCACTACGTTGACGACCAATACAATGTCCCCGTTCGAAATTCGCGGCGCAAGCGTATATGCTGAACTATTGTACGAGAGCCTGCTGCGCTTGGATGAGCAGGGCGTGCCGCAGCCGTATCTTGCTGAAACTTTTGAAGAAGACATTGATTCGTTAACCTACACGATTAAGCTTAGGGAAGGGATCCTGTTCCATGATGGCAGCGAATTAACGGCAGAGGTGGCCAAGTGGAACCTGGATACGTACAAGGAACGTGGCGTGCTGAGCTCTTCGTTCCTTTCCAAGCTGGAGAGCGTGGAAGTAGTGGATGAATATACCATCGTTCTGCACATGAGCGAGTGGGACGCGTTTTTGCCGTATGCGCTTGCTCGTCCGCTGGGGTGTGGCTATATGGTATCGCAAGAAGCCTATGAAAAGGATGGGGTAGATACCGTATCTACCGGGCCGTTCAAACTGGACACTTGGGAGCAGGGCGTCTATACAAAGGTTGTCAAGTTTGAGGATTACTGGCAGGGCGAACCCTATCTGGACTCGGTGACACTTCAGGTTTTTGCTTCCACCGTGGTAGCGCAGGCTTCTCTGGAAACAGGTGAAATTGATGCGATTTTCAATACTGATTATGACAGCACCAGCTATCTGGCGGCGGAAGGCTATACGGTTTATACCACAACTATTCCCGCTTCCAATCATACTATCTGTTTCCACTGCGTCAGCGAAGACGATCCCTTCAGTGATATCCGTGTAAGGCAGGCTGTTTGCTACGCGATTGACCGTCAGGTGATAGCTGATGCGCTCTTTGCCGGCTATGGAGAAGCTTCGACGCAATATGGCGCGCCAGGCTCCATGTATTATAACGATGAAGTTACAGGCTATGCATATGATGTGGAAAAGGCAAAGGCACTTTTGGCTGATGCCGGATATCCAGATGGTTTTTCCACCACGTTGACAGCCTTTTCAGTGCCGCTTTGGATGGATATTTGCCAGGTTGTCGTCGAGCAGCTGGCAGAGGTGGGCATTACCGTGGAAATCAATGTCGTCGATGGCGCGGGCTATGCGGTTGCGGTCGACGGCTGGGGCGGCGGAATGTTTTTCCATCCCATGGGTATGGACAATGGAGCTGCCTCTCAGATTGCTGCCAACTATGTGCAAGGGCTTGAATCTGGCCTGGGTGTTTCTTCCTTTATCCATCCGGACGATCTAAATGCAAAAATCCAGGAAGCTTGCGTCTCAGAAACGGAACAGGCTACCGAAATGTTTAAGGAAGTCCAGAAGATGATTTTCGAAGATTACTGTCTGCTTAAGTCGATTGGTGTTACGTATAGTACGACAGTTGTAAATCCTGATTTGATGGACTCCGGTTTGGGAGCCGTTACATCTTCTTCCCATACGCTGTGGAAAGCGTATCTGGCCGGTTAATGACCAATGCTGTCACTGTGTGCGCTTGCCGCGCAAGCGGCAAGCGCACCAATTATAAGCATTACCGGATGTTACTTGGAGGGCGGCGTGATCCAATACATAATAAAAAGATTAGCCATTTCGGTATTAATTGTTTTTTTAATATCGGTATTTGCCTTCTCGCTGATGCATATTCTGCCGGGGGATCCTGTGAAACTGGTTCTCGGCGAGGAAGCCAGCCAGGCGGACGTCGATGCACTGCGAGAAAAACTGAATTTAAACAAACCGCTGGTAGAACAGTATTTTTTGTGGATCAAGGGAGTCTTTTGTGGCGATTTTGGTGAGTCCATCACCTATAGCCGGAATGTTTCGGTTTTGTTAGCCGAGAGATTGCCGAGAACGATTTCGATAGGCGTTCCCGCATTAATTATTTCGATAATATTTGGCGTGCTATTTGGCGTCATCAGCGCGATTAAACGCGGGCGCTGGCTAGATCGCGTGATTACCATTATTTCTACAATTGGTGCCGGCACGCCGGTGTTTTGGCTGGGAATTCTGGGGATTTTCATATTTTCTGTGGAGTTAAAATTATTGCCCATCCAGGGGTATGTTAGCCCTTCGGAAGATCTTGTTGGATATATCCAGCATGCCATTTTGCCCATTGCGTGTATGTCTCTTGGTCTGTTGACAGCAATTGCCAGGCAAACCAGGTCAAATATGCTGGAAGTCGTTAATCAAGATTATGTGCGTACTGCCCGGGCAAACGGCATTGGTGAGGGCAAGATTATCCTGAGCCATGCGTTGAAGAATGCATTGATCCCAATTATAACGATTATAGCATTACAAGTTCGCATGGTAATTGGCGGGTCAGTTCTGGTAGAAGAAGTATTTAATATTCCCGGGGTAGGCGCGCTGTTGAAAGTTGCGGTAGCAAACAGAGATTATCTGGTCGTCCAGGGCTGCGTGCTAGTTATCTCTCTGGTCACTGTCGGTTGCAATTTTATTGTCGACGTGCTGTATGGCGTTGTAAACCCTGCAATCAGAACGGAGAGGAACTGAAGCCATGACGAAGAATTTTAGAATTCAAGAGAAATGGAGAGCAATCAAAAAGCAGGGGATTGTGGTAAAAATTTCTGCTATCCTGATTTTACTGTTTGTGGTTGCAGCGATTTGCGCTCCAATTTGCACGCCTTATTCTCCCACAGAGCAGTCTCTGCTGGATCAGATGAAGCCGCCGTCAAGCGAGCATTTGCTGGGGACAGACAACCTTGGCAGAGATGTGTTGACGAGGATCATCTATGGAGCGCGAATTTCCCTGACTACCAGCCTGCTATCGGGCATTATTGCTGCAGCGCTTGGATTGTTTTTAGGGCTGTTGGCCGGATACATGGGGGGCGCTGTGGGACAGGTTATTATGCGGCTTACCGACGCACAATTGTCATTGCCACCAATTGTATTAATTATGGTTCTCGCAACATTGTTTGGAGGGGGCGTTCAAGGGGTCAGTATCGTGATTGGGATTTCCATGATGCCCACTTACATTCGCATGATGTACGGCATGGTGCTGTCGCTTAAAGAACAGGATTACATTTGTGCGGCCCGACTTGTTGGCAAGAGCCAGACGAGCATTATGTTCCGCCACTTGTTGCCCAATTGTTTTCCGTCTTTGATCGTATTGTTTACCATGAACCTGGGTTCGTCAATTATGATTGAGTCGTCGCTCAGCTATCTGGGCATTGGCATTGCGCCGCCAACGCCTGCTTGGGGCAGCATGGTTTCCGAAGGATATCGGTACATTGTTACAAATCCCTCCCTGGCATTGTTGCCCGGCGTCTGCGTGATACTGGTGGTTGTATCGTTTAACATCGTTGGCGACGCGTTGCGTGATGCCCTTGATCCGAGACTGAGGGGGAAACTGTAATGGAACATTTATTGGAAGTCAAGAATCTGCGCACTTCGTTTTTTACGCAGAATGGCGAAGTGAAGGCGGTGAATGAAGTTTCATTTCAGGTTGACAAAGGAGAAATTGTGGCTGTAGTGGGCGAGAGCGGCTGCGGAAAGTCGGTCACGCAAATGTCGGTCATGCAACTTGTGCAGTCCCCGCCGGGCAAAATTCTTGGCGGCGAGGTTCTTTGGAATGGACGTGATTTGCTGCAACTGAGCAAAAAGGAGATGCGCAAGGTGCGCGGATCGGAAATTGCGATGATCTTTCAAGAGCCGATGACGAGCTTGAATCCCGTGTTCAAAATAGGGACGCAGATTACCGAAGTCATCCGCACCCATACGGGATGTTCGCGTAAGGAAGCGTGGGCAATAGGCACGAAAGCGTTGGCGGAAGTAGGCATTCCAGATCCCGAGAGTCGTATGCACAACTACCCGTTTGAAATGAGTGGCGGCATGCGGCAGCGCGTGATGATTGCCATTGCTGTGGCATGCAATTCCAAGCTGATTATCGCCGATGAGCCGACCACGGCACTTGATGTGACCACGCAGGCACAGGTCATGGAACTGTTGCTTTCGCTTGTACAAAAGCACGGGACGTCACTCATAATTGTCACCCATAATTTGGGGCTGGTGACGCGATATGCCAATCGCATCTATGTCATGTATGCTGGTAAAATTGTGGAGTCCGGGACGACGCGGGATTTGCTTACAAACCCGAGGCACCCGTATACCAAAGGCCTGCTCAAATCCGTGCCGAAGCTGGACGCGGCAAAGGACGTGGACCTGGTTCCCATCCAGGGCGCGCCGCCCAATCTGGCGAAGCTGGATGAGAAGTGCGCGTTTCTTCCACGATGCACATCTGCATGTGAGAGGTGCAAGGAATTACCGGCGCCGGAACTTGTAACGGTGGGAGCGCGTGCGCATTGTTGCGCTTGCCATCTGGAGCGGGGAGGAGAAGAAGAATGAGCGAGAAGAAGCTGCTCGAAGTCGAGAATTTAAAAATGTACTTCCCGCTGCAACGGAAAACGGAAAAGCATGAACATGCGTATGTCAAGGCGGTAGACGACATCAGCTTCAGCGTTGAGGCGGGGAAGACGTTTGGGCTTGTTGGCGAGTCCGGGTGCGGAAAGACGACGGCGGGGAAATGCATTTTGCGAATCTACAGGCCGACGGCTGGAACGATACGATATGAAGGCGTGGATATCACGAATGTAAGCGCGGGCAAACTCAAGCCGTACCGGCGCGATATTCAGCTGATTTTCCAGGATCCGTACGGCTCGCTGGATCCGCGTCAATCGGTGTACTCTATTTTACGGGAGGCCATTACCGCAGATCATAAACGCAGGACGGGGGCGGAGATCCGGCAAGAAGTTGAAAGATTGCTGCGCCTCGTGGAACTGGATCCAAGTATGGGTGACCGTTATCCGCACGAGATGAGCGGCGGTCAGCGGCAGCGGCTGGGAATTGCCAAGGCGTTGGCATGCAACCCCAAACTGATTGTCTGCGACGAGCCGGTATCCGCTTTAGACGTATCCATTCAGGCGCAGATTATCAACCTGTTCAAGGACCTGCAGCAACAATTGGGGCTGACCTACCTGTTTATCGCGCACGACTTGGCTGTGGTACGGCACATCGCCGACGTCATCGGCGTGATGTACCTGGGGCACATGGTGGAAATTATGGATGCGGAGGAACTGTATGCCAAACCGCTGCATCCCTATACCCGGGCGCTGCTTTCCGCGGTCCCGATTACGGACTACGACGAGGAGCAAACGCGGCAACGCGAGGTGCTGCAGGGCGAAGTCCCAAGCCCGATCCACGTGCCGGCGGGGTGTCCCTTTCATCCTCGCTGCAAATATGCGTGTGCGGCATGCCGGACACGG